>Ga0247732_10000083_pt1 | contig 64992 bp, 69 predicted proteins | sample UWRJL163409C2_FD_180940 | JGI IMG/M metagenome (GOLD analysis project Ga0247732, IMG submission 180940) | Plant litter microbial communities from Arlington Agricultural Research Station in Wisconsin, United States - UWRJ-L163-409C-2 | ecosystem: Environmental > Terrestrial > Plant litter >... | reverse complement strand
ATGTTCTCGACCTCGTAGATGCGCACGACGTTGTCGCACACGATGAGGGCGTCCGCCCCGTAGTCCACTGCTGCGGTCATAGTGACTCTCCTACTCGTAGAACATCGCTCAGACGATCTCGCCGGTGCACGACTACCTCGACAAACAGCGCGACGAGGCCAAGCACGAGCGCTCCTGCCACGACCGCGCCGAGCACCCATGGTGCGATGGTGAGGGCGGGAGGTCGCACGCCGCCGGCCAGCGTCTCGAGCCCGAACGACGGCGCCATCACGAGGATCACCCCGACACCGGCCGCCACCCCGCCGACGAGCGCGGCGATCACCATCGGCGCGAGCTCGCTGAGGGCGAGCCACCAGCCGAGGCGCGGCCCCATGCCCAGGGTACGCAGCAGCGAGAGGGATCGCCGGCGCGCACGGGATCCGGCGAGCACGTTGGCCACCAGACCGATGAGCGCAAGCACCGCCACCGCCGCCGTGGCGCTGAGCATCACGGTGCGCACCCCCGACACCAGCGCCTGGGCCTGCTGATCGGCGACCCACTGCGTACGCCGAAACACGTCGCCGTCGAGTGTGGCGACCGCACTTTCGGCGCCCGGGCCGATCACCAGCAGAATGTTCGCGTCGTCAGCCAGATCAATCCGCTCCCCGAGGGCCGCGCGATCAACATAGATGAAGGGCCCGGCGTTGTATCCCTCGGCGCCGCTGTCGATGCTGCCCACAACCTGAACCTCGACCGTTTCGCGCCCGGTGCCCTCCGCCTCCACCGTGAGGGTGAGGTCGCCGCTCACCTTTGAGGCGAGTCGGGAGTCGACGAGAACGGGCAGAGCGTCGCCGCCGGAGACAGGCTCAACAAGCGCGCTGATGTCGTGCTCACCGCCGATGCCGCTCTGCGCGGGCACGCCCCGAAGCACCTCGCCGAAGCTGGGGTCGACCGCCAGCACCGTGACGAGCGTGCTCTGCGCTCCCGCGGAGGCGGAGGTCTCGGGCAGCTCGATAATGCCGCTCGCTGCGTGCACACCCGGGCTGGCCGCGACTGCCGCGACCTCGGCGGCGGTGAGCGGTGCCTGGACGCGCGCATCCGCGCCGGTGCGCTGCCACGACGCATCGACCTGCCCGGAGCGCACCGTCTCGACCAGCAGCCCACCACTGACAATGAGTGAGACGGCAAGGGTGAGCGCAGCTAGGGGCAGAACCCCGAGAGCGCGCTCGGCATGCATCGCGCCGAGGGTGCCGAGCACCCCGCGGGAACGACGCCCGAGCGAGGCAGTGAAACGCACAACGACGGGGTACACCCGCAGAACGATCACCGTTACGCCGAGTGCCATCAGCAGGGGTGCTGCGGCAAGAAGAGGGTCGACGCTGTCGGTGCGGGTCTGCAGCAGACCGCGCGAGCGCACCGCGTAGAGCGCGGCCGCCGCCACAATCACCACGAATCCCTCGATCACGAGCCGGCGGGCCTGACCGCGGCGCACAACCTCCCGACGCGCACCGCGGTTGGCCGCGGCACGTCGGCCACGTCGATCGGCACTGATAACGAGCAGCGCGGCCTGCACGGGAGACGCGAGCACACCCACAGCGAGAATGAGCCCGATAACGGCCGCGCCGGTCGGCGTCGCGCCGATCGCACCCGCGGCCACGAGACCCAGCGCGCCCCCGAGCGCCGACACCAGCACGGACTCGAGCAGCGAGCGGATGACGATTGAGGCGAGCGAGGCCCCCCGCGCCCGCTCGAGGGCGAGCTCTGCGAAGCGCCGGGCCACCACAAGCCGCGAGAGCAGCATCACCACCGCGGCAGCCACCCCAAGCACGCCGGCGATGAGCACCAGCATCTGCGCCATGGCGGCCCTGGCCCGACCGGGGTACTCGTCGAGGGCAGAGTCGAAGCTGGAACGCACCACCAGGTCGGCGCCCAGGTTTGCGCGGAGGGCGCTGGCATCCAGCCGCAGCGCGCCAATCTGCTCCCGCACGGGCGCCAGAAGCGCACTCGAGAACGCGCTGGCGTCGGGAACGAGCCGCAGCGTCGCCGTCGACGGACTCGTGAACACGGGCTCCGCGGCGTCGACACCCTCGACGTTGGTGAGCACGGTCATGGTCACCACACCGGAGTCGGCGCTGACCGGCGCCCACAACTGCGGCAGGTCGTCCCACCGGGGTGAGTCCTCGTCGACAGGCGCGATGATGCCGGACACGACCGCGACCATGCCGCCGGCCCCGGATTCCGAAAACTCGAGCACGTCGCCTACACCCACGGATGCCGCGTCCGCCGCCGCCGCCGACAACACCACGTCGATCTCGGGCCGATCGCCGTCACGCGGCGTGGACGGCAACTGGCCGTCGGTGACCGTGATGGTGCTCGCATCGTCGGGCGTCAGCATCCCGACCTGCAGCTCGATTCGTCGGGTGCTGTCTACCGCGTGGGCGGACGTGCCTGGGCTGAGCACAGTGACGTAGAGGTCGGGGTAGAGGCGGGCGAGGGTCACCGGCAGCCGCCCGGGCACCTCGCCGGCCAGGTCAAGCACGGTTTGCGGCCGCACGACACTGAGGCCCGGCGACGGGGATCCGACGTCGACGCGAACCTCGATGTCTGCCGCACGACCAGCGGTGGCGACTGCCTCTCGCGCACCGCTGTCCACGGTGTCGAGCACGAGGCGCGGCATCGCCACCGAGAGAAAGACGGCGGCGGCCAGCACGACGACAACCGAGAGCACGAGCGCGGCATCTCGGCGTGCGCGACTGAGGGCGAGGGTGGGGGCGAACCCGAAGAAGGAGTTCAGTGCGCGCATCACAGCTCGACTCCCCCGCGCAGCAGATCAGCGGGCCGGGTACGGCGCTGCGCAACCGCGACCACGAGCACGACGAGGGCGAGCACCGCCACCATGCCTGCGGCGAGTACAGCGATGCTGCCCACCGGCACCTCAAGAAGGATCGCCGGGATCGGCGGCGACCCGTCGGGCGAGACGGCGACCAGTGGAGCGACGAGTGATGCGAGCACCAGACCGATCGACACGCCGAAGACGATGCCGAGAACGCAGAGCAGCAGCGACTCCGCACCCACGAGCGCCACCAGCCCGCGCCGGGTCAGGCCGATGGCGCGCAGCTGCGCCAACTCGACCCGCCTCGCCCGCAGGGTCGCTGCGCTGTGCATCGCGAACCCGATCGCGGCAAGCAGCGCGCCCGCGGCGATGCTCACCCAGAGCGCGGCCTGGGTCGCGACACGCAGCGGAGCCTGCTGCAGCTGGGAGCCGAGCGCATCACTGCTGTACATCGTGCCCTCGCCGGGACCGAGCGGATGCGCCGCTACATATGCCGCTCCGTCACCGGCCGCGACATCAAGCCACCACTCGTCAACCATCGTTCCGGGCACCCCGGCCTGCACGAGCGCGCGGGCCAGCGACTCGTGGTCGACGACGAGAGTGCTGGCGAGTGACGAGCCGGCGCCGAGGCCGTAGCCCAGCGCATCCAGCTCGTCTGAAGTGGCTGCTCCCGGGATCAGCGGTGCGCCAACGCGAAGGTCGAGGTGCACCGTGGCTGATTGCGTCGCCAGGTTCAGCAGCGAGCCGGACTGCAGCTGGTACTTGTCTGCGAGCTCGGTGGGCACGACGGCCTTGATGGCGGCGACGGGCTTCCATCCGACGAGCGCGAAAGCCGACGTGCGGTTGGCGGGCACAGTCATGGTCAGCCGCTGCATCCATCCGTTCGGGGCACCGCCGACGGCGGACCGGGCGCCGGGCACGCCGTTGGGGGCAGCCATCCAGCCCTCACCAGAAGGTGACGGCAGCAGCGCTCCCGCGGAGCTGAACTGCCCGAGGTCGAGCGTTACATCGGCGTCGGTCGCTGGGCCGTCCACGTCGGGCCCAAGATCACCGTCAAATGCCACCTGGATTCCGACAACGCGCATACCCGAACCCTCGGGTAGCTCCGCTGAGACCGCATGCACCTCGCCGTCGACGGCGACCGTGCCGAGCTCAATGGTGGTGAGAAGTCGGTCGGTGCTCTCGATGATGGCGCGCAGGTGGCCAGTCTGGCCCTCGAGAAGCGCCCCCTCGCCGACGAGGCGCGCGGTCGTGGCGATCTCGCGCGCCCCCGCAGCAAGGTCGACGCCGTCGGCCGGGCCGGTCGGAGTCTGAAGCATGGACTCGATGTACGTGCCGCCCACCTCGGCAAGGCGTCCGCGATCGAGCACCGCGCGCGCCGACGGCGCGAGAGCGAGTACCTGCACCGACACCCCCTGAGAGCTGTCCGTGTCGAGGGTCAGTAGGCCAGAGCGGCGGAAGACCGCCGCCGGCGCAGCCTGCGTTCCCTGCTGCAGCTCGCCCGCCTGCTCGAACACTGTGTCACTCGCCGGGGCGCGCACCGGCGCCCCGATGGCGATCGCGGCCTGGTCGAGCTGCGACTGGCGCCACGTGGACAGAAACGAGAGTCCGAAGGTTCCCACGGCGAGCGCAAGGCTGAGCAGCAGCACTGCGGCGACCGCACGCGTCGGCCTGCGGCCGAGTTCCCAGCTGGCGAGCGGCAGCACGGTGTGGCGCGAACGCGATCCGAGCGCCTCAATGAGCCGCGACGCGGGGCCGATGAGGCGAACGCAGAGCAGCGCTCCGGCGAGCAGCACGAGCGCTGGCCCGACCGCGAGAATCGGGTCGATCGCCAACGAACCGCTCGGGTCGAGCACGCCACGATACGAGACGAGCTGCCAGTAGGCGAGGGCGGCGAGCACGATGAGTGCGACGTCGACTCCCGCCCGCATGAAGCCGGATGCGCGACTCGGCCGGGCCAGCGCCTGGTGGTCTTCAGTGAGCGTACGAGCCCTGCCGACGAGAGGCGCCACGAGCACCGCCGCGAAGACCAGCGCGACCGCGGCGGCCGTCACCCAGGCGAGCGCGGACACGTTGACCGTGGCGGGCATTCCCGCGGCGACCATCGCTGGCTGTGCAGCGACAAGCCGGTACACCTGTGCAGCGAGCAGCGGACTCGCGGCGGCGGTGACAATCGCGATGCCGAGCGCCTCGAGGGCAGTGAGCGCCAGGAGGTGCCCTGCCGCTGCACCCCGCGACCGCATCAGGCCCCGCTCGCCCGCCCGGGCATCGGTAAAGAGGCGCGCTGTCTGCGCCATCGCAGCGATGGCGAGAACGAGAAGCAGCAGGCTCACCACAACCACGGTCGACCGCGTGACCACCAGCCCGGAGGTGATCGCCGAGACGGTCGACCCTGCATCGGTCACGTAGGCCAGTTGCTCTGACAGGCGACCCATGTCGGTGCGCAGGTCGACATCCGCCGTGCTCAGCCGCTGTATCAGCGGGCCGAGATCATCGACCGCGATCGCGCTGAAGTCTGGCTGCACCGATACCTGTAGCGAAGAGACGGGCACATCGGCGGTTGCGAGCTCCCCCGGGGCAACGAGCAGGGGACCGAAGGCGGGAATCGGGGTGTAGAAGCTCAGCCCCGGCTTGGGATACACCGGGTCGTACCCGCCGCCCCGCAGGGGGTCGAGCGCCCAGTAGTCGGTGCCGTCGGTCTGCGCGGTGTAGAGACCGACCACCTCTGCTGTGAAGACCTGGCTGCCGAGGGTAACCCCGAAACTGCTTCCGACGGTGAGGCCGGTGGCCATCGCGGCGTTCTCGGGAATCACGACGGGCAGCCTGCCATCGGCGCCGGTCACGTCGCCCGCCCAACTGCCGGTGACCAGGGTGGCGTGCGACTGCACATCGTCGAGCTGCCCGAAGTACGCGGCGCCGGCAACGGGAAGGCCGTCGGCGAGGTCGCCGACGTCGGTCAGTGCGACTGCCGTGGAGGTCAGGCCGACCGACGGCCCGAGTACCTTCTGCACGGCGGCGGTGATCGCAGCATCCGCGTCTTCGACCGAGGCACTCAGATCAACGAGTCGAAGGCTCACCACGGTCTGCTCCGGCGGAATGGCGGCAAAGGAGCCGCGCACTCCGTGGGCTTCGGTAGCGGTGACAAGCAGGCCGAGCGACGTGATGAGCGTGGTCGCGAGAACCGCCACCGCCATGACTGCGAGAGGCAGCGACCACTGCGCACGAAGTCGATCACGCGTCGCCCCGAGCAACCACGACCGCGAGGCGCGCGCCGAGCGATGCGTGTGGCGTGTCACCCATTCCCCCGTCAGCAGCGTTGCTGTTAGCCGTGAAGCCCACGAATGTGACCGTTCACGCAAACCTATCGGCGATGTTAGCGCCATATGTTGCCGCGGTGTACAAACTGGGTCCCACCCGGTTCAACCGACGCTAAAGAAGGAGATTTGACCGACACGCCGCGCGACGGCGGCCTTGATGCGGCGTGTTGCCCGGATTTCCTCGTTTAGCGCCACGCGGGCGCAGAGGTGCCGCGGCCGACCGGAAGGAGAAGTGGTAGCTGAGGCGGGGCACGATCCCGCGACCTCACGATTATGAGTCGTGCGCTCTAACCAACTGAGCTACTCAGCCAAACAGCGCCAAGACCTAAGGCTTTTCCTTGAGGCCTCTAATTGGCACAGAGCCCCCTGTGGGAATCGGACCCACTACCTCTTCCTTACCAAGGAAGTGCTCTACCAATGAGCTAAGGGGGCGCACTGCGGCACGCAATCGCGCGCAGGCACCGTAAGAGAATAGCACCCGCGAGAGGCTCTTTAATCAGGCGTCAGCGGTGCTGAACATCTCGACGAACCCGAGCTCGCGAAACAGGTGCATCGCTGGGCTCTCGCGATCGAGCGAGATGCCGATGTGGGTAGCGCCGCTGGACTCGAACACCGCCGCGGCGGCCCGCACCAGCGAGCTCGCGTATCCGCGTTCCCGGGCCGCGAGAGCGGTGGCGATAGTGGCGATGAACGGCATACCCCGCCAGGTGGTGCACAAGATCACGCTGACGGGTAGGTCAGAGCCCTGCCAGATGCCGAGCCAGGCGTCGCGCTGCGGCTCACCGGTGCCGCCTGCGACCAAGGCATCGATCTTCGCCTGCGCTGCGTCGAGGCTGAGGCCGCCCATGTGCGCCTCGACAAGCACCTGAGCGACGGCACGCAGCTCAGTGTCGACAATAGGACGCGAATCGACCGTTGGCTCGGCGATGCGAACGGTCGCAATAGGCGCAATGAGTACCACGCGCTCTGGAGTCATGCGTCAAAAGTAACGCAGTGGTATTTAGATAAATAGAACCTCGAACGGGGGCGGTCTAGGTGCCCCCGCGCAGGGCGGTGACCGGCTCGATGCGCGAAGCTCGCAGCGCGGGGTATGCGCCGGCGGCGAGGCCAACGACCGCCCCGAGCAGCGCTGAACCGAGCACGAGCCAAATGTCGAGAATGGGGGTCCAGCCGTTGACCACCGAGACAATCACCACGGCGAAGGTTCCGAGGGCCGAACCGACGAGACCACCGAGCAGACCGATGACCGCCGACTCGACAACGAACTGACCCGCGATGTTGCGCGTCGTCGCGCCGAGCGAGCGTCGAAGTCCGATCTCGCCGATGCGCTCCATCACAGACAGCAGGGTCACGTTGGCGATGCCGAGGCCACCCGCGAGAAGGGCGATCAGCCCGAGGATGAGAAAGACGACGTTGACGTCTGCCTGCACGTTCTCCTGAAGGCCCGATCCCGTCGAGGGAGCGACCACGCTGAAGTTCTCTGGGGCGTTCGGGTCGAGGGCGATGGGGGCCTGTCGGGCGACGAGGGCCCCTGCTCCGACCGCGATCTGAATCTGCAGCTCTTCTGCGCCGGAGAGCCCGAAGTCGGCGCGCGCGGTTCCCATGGGGATGATGACCGCATCCAACAGGTCGGCCCGCCTTTCGACACCGTCGATGATTCCGATGACGGTGTACGAGTGGTCGCCGATGAAGATGGAGGGCTGGCTGTCGACGCGGTTGATGCCGAGCACCTCGGCCGCACGGGCACCGAGTACGACCACACGGTCGGCACGGGCATCGTGACCCGTGTCGAAGGCGCGACCAGTGACCACCTTGCCGCGCACCGCGGCGAGCAGGCCGGGGCTCGCAGCAATCACGGGCGGCCCGAGGGTTTCGGGCGCCGATGGGTCGTTGACGGGAACGGCGGTGACCGTGCGCTCGCCGATGTCGACGGGAGCCACGAGACCAGCGCCCTCGACGCCGGCGAGGCGCTCGACGCGCAGTTCGGAGTCCCACGGAAGTCGGGACGTCGCCGCGGTGCCGCCGTTGGCGGTCTGCGTCTCGCCGGGCTCGATGATGACCTGCGTGGCCGCAACGGCGTCGAACTGCTTGGCGATCTGGCCAGCAGCAGTCTGGGCGAAGCCGATCGTGACCACGAGGGATGCGATGCCGAGCACCGTTCCCGCCGTCGTCATCACCAGACGGCCGGGCCGTGCTCCGATGCCGTAGCTAGCTTCGACAATGAGGTCTTGCGCGCTGAAATGGTCGGCACGCTTGCCCGCCCGATAGGCGGGCACGGGCTTGCGCTTGAGAAGGGGAAGGCGCGGCAGCCTCGGCAGACGGGGTAGCTTCATGCGATCTCCGTCAGCGTGCCGTCGGCGATGCGGATGCGGCGCCGAGCGCGCGCCGACACATTTCCATCGTGGGTGATGACGACGAGGGTGAGGCCGTCGGCGTTGAGTTCCTCGAAGAGGTCCATGACCTCACCAGAGGTGGTCGCGTCGAGGTTGCCGGTGGGCTCGTCGGCAAGCAGAAGGCGCGGCTCGCTGACGACGGCACGGGCAACGGCCACGCGCTGCCGCTCACCACCCGAGAGCGTGGCGGGGCGGAAGGTGAGGCGCTGCCCCAGGCCGACCCGCTCGAGTGCCGTGCGGGCACGACCCTCACGCTCTTTGCGCGGCACCCCGCTGTACAGCATTGCGACCATGACGTTCTCGAGCACGGTGCGGTGCGGCAGCAGGTGGAACGACTGAAAGACGAAGCCGACCTTGCCGCCGCGCAGGGCGGCGCGCTCATCCTCGCTGGCCAGCTGGGTGAGCTCACCGTCGAGGTAGTACTCACCGACGCTCGGCCGATCGAGCAGGCCGAGCACGTTGAGCATTGTCGACTTGCCAGAACCACTCGGCCCGACGATCGAGACATACTCGCCCTTGTCGATGCGCAGGTTGATCGCCTTGAGCGCCTGCACCTCAGGAGGGCCGGGAAACGACCGAGTGACGTTGGTGAGCTGCACGATAGGCGGCTCGGTCATCGACCCACCACAACGAGGTCACCCTCGTCAAGCGTGCCGCTGACCGGCTCGATCTCAACGAAGCCGTCGGCCGCGAGGCCGGTCGTCACCTCGACGAGGATGGTCTCTTTGCCATCGCCATCCGGGTCGACGATCTCTACGCGAGACTCGCCACCGGCACCCGCCGTGAGCGCGGCCAGTGGAACTGCCAGCACCTCACCCTCGGTCTCGCCGACGGCAATGCTCACCTTGACGTTGTTGCCCTGCAGCACCTGCAGCTGCTCGGGGGTCAGCTCATCGGGCTCGAGCAGCACGTCGAAGCGGGTGGCGTCGACAGTGCCGGTGTCGGTCTGGTGCGGGTTGATCGCGGTGATCGTCGCGCCGTGCTCGGTGTCGTCGGGCATGCTGAGCACGGCACGGTCGCCGACCTCGAGCAGCTTCGCGTCGGTCTCGGCCGCGGAGGCATCGACCACGATCGTGGCGCCGGAGACACGCATAACGGATGCCGTGATGGTGCTTCCACGCTTGACCGTCACGTCGTCGACGCGACGCGGCAGCCCCGTGAGGTAGAGCACCTCGCTCGACGGGAGGTAGGTGAGCGCACCCTCCTTGGCCTCGGCGAGCAGCGTCTTCGCCGCGGCCAGCGCGCGGTTCGCCGACGCGACGTTGGCGGACTCAGCAGAGGTGTCGCCGGGAGCGAGCACCTGGGCGCTGGTGGCCTGCGCGAGGGCGAGGGCGCCGAGAGCATCTGCGCACGGCGACTTCGTGGGGTCTGCACCATTCGCGCAGTCGGAATCCACATCCCGCTGCGCCGCAGCAACCAGGTTGCCCTGCTCGATGATGTCCACCTGCGACGGCCCAGCCTTCGCCTTCTGCAGTGCGAGGTTGGCCGCGGTGAGGTTGTCCTGTGCGCTCGAGACGCCCTCGTTGGCAGAGCTGATGTTCTCGGTCGTGCCCTCCGGGGATTCGGGAGCGGGGTATCCAACGGCCGCATAGAGAGCCGCGACACCCGCCGCCGTCGCGGAGTCGAACACGTTCGACGCCACGTCGCCCGGGTTGATACCCAGCGACTGCAGGGCCTGCTTGAGCTGCAGAACGTCGGGGCCGGAGACTCCGACGCGCAGCGTGCGGTAGACCGGCAGATCGCCCGGAAGCACGATGACCGGCCGGCCGGTCACCTCGAGAGCCACGGATGCGGCGCCGAGCGTCGCACCGATCTCGGGCACCTGCCCGGTCACGACTGCCGGTCCGCCAAGGTCGCCCGTCTCGACGGTGACGTCGACGGAGTCGGCGAAGTTCGCGTCGCCGCGAATGGTCACGTTGTTCGAGAGAGCACGAAACTCGACGGGGACGGTGATGAGTCCACCCTTGGGTGCCGCGGCATTGGATGCGGCATCAGCCGGCGAGATCACGAACCGACTGAGCGCGATGCCCGCAATCAGCGACACAACGGCCACGACCGCTATGACCCAGATGACCCGGTTGCCCTGCAGCAGCCGACCCCACCCGGTGGGCAGCGTGGAGGCAGACTCCTCCGTTGTCTCTGTAACGCGCGCCATTACTTGGCGTTCTTCTCTTGGAAGGCAACGAGCTCGTCGAGCTCGCTCTGGTGGTCCTTGATGAACTGCTTCTCGAGCTCGAACTGCACCGCAAGCTGCTTCTGCGTGTAGTCGACCTTCTCGCTGCACTTGAAGTCAGCGAGGGCAACGTCGATCTCGGCGTCGCGCCACTTCTTGATCTGGTCGTCGGTGGGCGCCTCGCCGTTGGGGTTGTTCTCCCAGAACTCGTTCTGCTGGTCGTAGATCGACTGCGCGGCGTCCTGCTTCGCCTTGAACTCGGTGAAGCCGGCATCCGACATGCACGACTTCCACTTAGCCTCGAGCTCCTTCATGCGGGGGTCCTTGGCCTGGTCTTCGTACAGCTCGCTCATGGCGTCAAAGATGGGCTTGAACTGGTCCTGGTCGTAGGCCTGGTCGCCACTGACCTCGTGCTGCGACTTGCCGTAGCAGCCGCCGTCCTCCCAGTTGTACTCGTACGAGCCGTCCTCGTTCATGTCCTCTTCGGAGGGGCCGGGGCCGTAGAGCGCCGCGTAGTAGGCGATGTTCTCGGTCTCGCTCAGCGTCAAGACGTACTCCTGGTTCGGGTCGTCGAACTCCTCCGGCGAGCCGTACATCTCGTCCTGCTCCTCCTGGGTGAGGTTGACGCCGTAGCCGTAGGTGGCGACCCACTTTTCGGTGTTGCGCTCTTCCGCGTCGTAGTCCATTCCGCCGTACTGCGTCTGGTCGACGGGGATGTACTCCCACCCGTCGTCGCTCATGCACTCGGCGACGAGCTCTTCGATCTCTTTGGCCTGCTTCTCATAGAAGTCCTCGTCCTGCGAGCCGTAGAAGGCCGACATGTACTCCGCGAGCGGGCTCTTCTCGGGGTCGAGCTTGGTGTCGCCGCCGCCGATGACGGAACAGGCGCTGAGCGTCAGGCCCAGACCGAGAACAAGCGCGATAGGCGCGATGGCAGAGTGTCGAGGCATGTGAAGCTCCAGGTGGTTGGGACGCTGAGCCGGGACAACGTCTGATGACGAGAGTACGCGAAGCTATGTAAAACCTGAGTCATCCTTTGGGAGGACATTCCGGGGTCAGCCGTTGTACCCGATCGCTAGAAACCGGGCAGCTGCGGCGATGGCAGCGACCACGCCGCGAAGGCGGGGCCGACGCCGTGCAGTCGGGTACCGGCATCCGTTTGCTCTGCCGTCACGGCACCGTACAGCGCGGTCAGTTCGGGCAGCTGCAGTGCGACGTCGAAGTCGGCGCGGGCCGCTAAGCACAGCACGCTCTCGCCGGGTGCCTCACGGATGTAGACCAGCACATCGTCGTCAACATGCAGCCAGCGGATGCCGCCAACATTCAGCGCGACGTGCTCGCGACGCAGCGCGATGAGCTGCGAGTACAGCGCAACCGTCTCGCTGGCGACACCGTTCTCGGCGAGGGAGTCCCACGGCAGCGGCGAGCGGGAGTGCTCGCCATCGTCGCCGACGAGGCCGAACTCGTCACCCGCGAAGATCACCGGGATTCCGGGGAGGGTCACCGACATGCCGAAGGCGACCGGCACCGCGCCATCGAGCGCCGAGGTGCGGAAGCGCGCGGTGTCGTGCGTGTCGAGCGCGTTCATGGTGTGCAGGCGCGTTCGCCACGGAAAGCCGGCGGCGAAGCGAATGTGCGACTCGTGAAACTCGCGGCCCGTGTAGGCGGGAATGGTGCCGGTGGGGATTCCGAAGAACCACGACTTCTCGACCCGCTTCGACAGCCAGCCCCAGAGCGGCCGCGTGAAGTTCGCGTAGGTCATAGCGCCGTGCCACGCATCGCCCTGAAAGTCGCTCGAGGCGTCGTTCGTCGACTCGCCGAGCAGAATCGTGTCGGGCTTCACGTCGAGCATCGTTGCGCGGATGATCTGCCGCACCTCGGCGTTGAGGTCTTCATCGAGGTAGCGGCCGGTCATGTTGGCGACGTCGATGCGCCAGCCGTCGAGGTTGTACGGCTCGCTCAGCCACTTCGCGACGACGGAGTCGGGGCCCTCGATGAAGCGGCGGCGCAGTTCAGCCGAGCTCCAGTTGAACTTCGGCAGGCTCGGCACCCCCAGCCACGACACGTAGCTCTTCTGCTCGTCGTCGAGCCAGTAGTAGAACTCGCTCTCGGGGGCACTCGGGGTCAGGTGCGACGAGGTGAACCACTCGTGCGCATCGCCCGAGTGATTGGAGGTGAGGTCGCCGATGACGTTGAGACCGCGGGCGTGAGCCGCCTCGACCAGGCTGATCAGCGCGTCGTCACCGCCGAGCAGCGGGTCGACCTCGGCAAATGAGAGGGCGTCGTAGCGGTGGTTGGAGTGCGCCGGAAAGACGGGCGTCAGATAGATCATCGTCACACCGAGGTCGACGAGGTGATCGAGCTTCTGCTCGATGCCCAGCAAATCGCCGCCGTAGAACTGCCGCGGGGTCGACGGACCGATGTTGACCGGCTCATCGGTCCACGCGGCGGGCTCCGCCCAGATTGGCAGCTCGCGGTCATCCGCAGCGGATGACCTGGCGAAACGGTCGGGAAAGATCTGATACATAACGGTCGTCTTCGCCCACGCCGGCGGCTCCGGATAGGCGACAAGCTTGAAGTCCTCGAGGTCGAGCAGCTCACCGCTCGAGTAGCCCGCAGCGTTGAGGTATCCGACACGGCCGTCGGTGAAGCCGAAGAAGAAGCGGTAGCCGTGCACCGGGTTCTCGACGACGACGGGTGCCTGATACCAGTCCCAGCCGCCCTCGGAGTGGATGAGGGCGGCATCCGTGTAGACCGGTTCGTGGTCGGGGTTCGACCGGGTCTTCACGAAGGCGAGGCACCCGAGAGACTGTGGCACCCGCACGCGCACCTGCACGGTGTCGCCGAGCACGGGGGCGGCGGTGGAGACGTAGAGGGGTGACCCGTCGTGGTGCGGCAGCATGACCAGAGGGTAGCGGCCGAATGTTTCCAGTAATGCAACGCAACCTAGAGTGGATGTCATGACTTTGACGATGACCGGCCTTGGTTCCGAGTGGTGGCGTTCCGCCGTTATCTACCAGATCTACCCGCGGTCCTTCGCAGACTCCACCGGTGACGGCATCGGCGACCTGCCCGGCATCACCGGCCGCCTCGACTCGCTGAAGACCCTCGGCGTCGACGCGATCTGGCTCTCGCCGTTCTTCACCTCGCCCCAGAAGGACGCCGGCTACGACGTCGCCGACTACTGCGATGTCGACCCGATCTTCGGCACCCTCGCCGACTTCGACGCCATGCAGAAGAAGGCGCACGACCTCGGCATTCGCGTGATCGTCGACCTCGTTCCCAACCACTCCAGTGACCAGCACGTGTGGTTCCAGGAGGCGCTGGCTGCAGGCGAGGGCTCGCCCGAGCGCGACCACTACATGTTCCGCGAGGGTAAGGGGCCGAACGGCGACCTGCCTCCGAACAACTGGGAGTCCGTCTTCGGCGGCCCTGCCTGGACCCGCGTGACTCGGCCCGACGGCACGCCCGGGCAGTGGTACCTGCACCTCTTCGACTCGTCGCAGCCCGACCTCAACTGGCAGAGCGAGTGGGTGCGTGCACAGTTTCGCGACGTGCTGCGCTTCTGGCTTGACCGCGGCGTCGACGGCTTCCGGGTGGATGTCGCCCACGGCCTGATCAAGGCGGATGGCCTGCCCGACTACACCCCGCCCGAGACCGGCGGCAGCATGGGCGGCAGCGGCAGCGGCAACGTCGGCCTCGAGCCGGCCATCAGCGACCACGAGGCCGTCACCCCGCCCTACTGGGCACAGGACGGCGTGCACGAGATCTACCGCGACTGGCACACCGTACTCGAGGAGTACGAGGGCGAGCGCGTGCTCTGCGCCGAAGCCTGGGTCGAACCCCTCACCAAGCTGGCCCGCTGGGTGCGCCCCGACGAGATGCAGCAGGCCTTCAACTTCACCTACCTCGAGACCCCGTGGAGCGCCACCGCCCTCAAGCGCGTGATTGACACGTCGATCTCGTCATTCGCGACTGTCGGCGCGCCCAGCACCTGGGTGCTGTCGAACCACGACGTCGTGCGCCACGCCTCGCGTCTCGCCCTCACCGCCGAGAACCCGCAGGGCGCGGGCATCGGCCCGAAGTCTGCGGGCCAGCCCGATCGGGTCGTTGGCCTTCGTCGCGCGCGGGCGGCGACATCCCTCATGCTCGGTCTTCCCGGCAGCGCCTACATCTACCAGGGCGAAGAGCTGGGGCTGCCCGAGGTCATCGACCTGCCCGACGCCTCCCGGCAGGACCCGACCTGGTTCCGCACCAACGGCGAGAAGTACGGACGAGACGGATGCCGTGTGCCGATTCCGTGGGAGGCCGCGACCCCCGGCTACGGCTTCAACACCACGGGCGCCAGCTGGCTGCCACAGCCGAGTGACTGGGACGACTACGCCCGCGACTCGCAGCTGGACGTACCGGGCAGCACCCTCGAGCTCTACCGCACGGCGCTCGCCCTGCGTAGCGCCCACGACCTCGGCCTCGGCGCGCTCGAGTGGATCACCGACCTTGGGCCCGCCGTCGTCGCGTTCCGCAACGGCGCGATCACCGTGATCGCGAACGTCGGAGACGTCGCGATCGAGCTTCCCGTCGGTCAGGTCGTTCTCGCCAGCGGCGAGCTCGACGGTGCGTCGCTGCCCGGTGACACGACGGTGTGGCTGCTCGCGCAGTAGCTATGGCACGTCGCGATCGAGCTATTGCGTCTGCAGCACGGCTGCGAGGTCTTCGAGCGCGGCAAGCCGATCCGATCCGATGGGTGTGAGCACGACGCTCGTCGCCCCGGCTGCGTGTCGGGCAGCGATGCCCTCCCTCACTCGGTCCGCCGTGCCGGCAAGGGTGAGCGCATCGATCCATGCGGCGGGCAGCGCGGCGGCGAAGGCCTCAGCACTGCCGGTGTGCTCGCGAAGCGCCACGAACTCGGCCGCGAACGGCAGCGGGGCGATGTGCGGGAACCAATCGGGCTCGCCAATGACTCCGAGCGTCGGTCGCACCAGCTCACGCGCTGCGGCGTCCGTGGAGGCGACGGCGGCAACGTCGTAGGTAATGAGGCGTGGCGGCCTGCTATCGATACCGCTGGTGTCGAAGGCGGCAGCCTCGGCTGACGCGCGGATGTACTCCGGGGTCGCGGGTTCCGCGAGGATGATCCCGTCGGCGACGTGGCCGGCCGCGGCGAGAGATTTCGGACCGCGCACGCCCCACACCACCGGAGGGGGCGTGCTGGGCACCATATCGAGGCGCACCCCCGCGACATCGACGTAGCGGCCCGCGGCCGGGCCCGGCTCCCCGCGCAGCAGCGCCGTCAGCGCGATGGTGTATTCGCGCAGCAGCGTGAGCGGGCTGTCCGGCCAGGCGCCGGCGGAGCGCATCCAGCCCGGCATGCCGTGCCCGATCCCGACGACCACCCGACCGGGGAAAAGCTCCTCGAGTGTGGCGATCTCCATCGCCGCGAATGCCACATTTCGGGAGCCGGCGGGCAGGATGCCGACGCCAACAGTCACGTGTGTCGTGCTCGCCAGCACGGCGGCGGCCTGGGCGATTCCGCCGCGAAAGCCAAGATCCTCTACGACCCAGACCTCGTCGAAGCCGAGCCCTTCGGCGCGCCGAGCGAAAGCGATGACCTCGATTGCGGGCAGGTCGCGGGGGAGCATGACTCCGATGTCGCGGGAATTGGTCACCTGGGGCCTCCTATCGTTAAGCGTTGCAGGCGAGCGCACACGTTGTCATGCGGCGCACATGGATGGGGTCTAGCCGAACACGCCCACGGCGGCGAGCACGATCAGCACGACTCCCGCCGCGCAGAGCACCGCTCCACTAACCCGGGTCGCCTGCGGACTGAACGCGCGCTCCTTGTCTTGCACGATCGTCCAGTCGTCGCGGCGGGAAAAGCGGCTCGCGACGCGCGCCGGCGCGACGATCGCCGCGATGCCGAACACGATGGCGCACGCGCCGATGAGGGCGCCGACCAGACCGGTCACTTGGCCGCGTTCGACTTGAGCCACTCGTACGGGTCGATTTGCCCGGCGCTGGTGATGATCTCAAGGTGCAGGTGGGCGCCGATGGCGGTACCGGTCTCACCGACGAGACCGACGAAGTCGCCGACCTCGACCACGTCGCCGACGTGCAGCGGGCTCGAGCTCATCTGCATGTGGGCGTAGAGGCTCTGCACCTTCTTGCCGTTGATGACGTGGTCAATGATGACGTTGTTGCCCATGCCGCTGTCGCTGACCTCGGTGTAGCTGACGACGCCCGCGGCGACCGAGTAGATGGCCGTGCCCGCGCCCGGGGTGAAGTCCGTTCCCTTGTGGAACGTCGAGCAGCCGCGACACGGAGCGACGCGCTCGCCAAACCCGTCGCTGATCGGCACAGCGTAGGGGAAGGGCCACTGCACGGGTCCAGTGCCAACCGTGTAGGAGTAGCTGCGGTTGCCGTAGCGGGCCTTCAGCAGCTCGGCGTAGCTGGTGACGGTGAAGCCGGCGCGGGTGGCGTCTGCAGAGGCGATATCCGCTGAGACTGAGACGCTCTGGCCCTCGACCGCGGTGAGCTTGGCCGTGGTGACCTGGTCAGCATCCGCCATGAAGGCGTTCGCCGGAATGGAGACGCCGACGAGCAACGCGCCGGCGAAGAGCATGGCGCCGAAAGACAGCAGTGTCGAGGCGAAGTTCTTGCGCTTCTTCGGTGCCGGGCGTCGCACGACCACCGTGCGCACCGCGGCAGGGGTGCGGCGACTCTCCAGCTCGCGAAGCGCGCGGCGGGACTGCGGTGCACCGTTGTCGAGACTCACGCGCCTGCCTCGAACAGGGTCCACGGCACCGCAACAACGCGGGGTGCTGGTGCCATCACGGGTACTCCTCTAGAGGTCACTCAGCCAGAACGGGTGGCAGTGAGTGGGAATCTTCGGGTCTGTCACTCGTGCAGAAGTGCACGGGAGGTAACAGTTCTATAAAGGATAACTTCTCGGGCGCGAGATAACTAGTCGCGTTTCAGACCCCCAGCTCGTGCAGGCGCTCCTCGAGACGGTCAGCCAGGCCAGGCTCAGCCGCAATGATGAAGTCCTTGCTGGGCGCCGCGCCGCGCAGTCCGCTCACGCGCGCACCGGCCTCGCGTGCGATGAGTGCCCCCGCCGCGTGGTCCCAGGGGCTCAGGGTGCGCTCGAAGTACGCGTTGAGACGGCCGCTCGCGACAAAGCACAGATCGAGGGATGCCGTGCCCTGTCGACGAATATCGCGCACCTCAGGAAGCAGCTGGGCCACAACCGCGCCCTGCCGCCCACGCATCGCCGAGTCGTACGCGAAGCCGGTCGCGACCAGCGCCTGCGACAGCTCGACCGGCGGCGCCACCCGTATCGGAGTTGAGCCGAGGTGTGCGCCTCCGCCCACGGAGGCAGTGAACACCTCGCCGCTGGCCGGGTTGACCACGGCACCCGCGAGCGCATTCCACGTCAGCGGGTCGGGCTCGCCTTCAACGACCGCGATGCTGACGGCATAATGAGGAATGCCGTAGAGAAAGTTGACCGTGCCGTCGATGGGGTCGACGATCCAGTGCAGGCCGCTCGAACTGCTGGAGGCGTCGCTCTCTTCGCCGAAGAAACCGTCATCCGGCCGCCTGTCGGCGAGGAGCGAGCGGATGAGGCGCTCCGTCTCGCGGTCGGCTTCCGTCACGATGTCGACGGGCGACGACTTCGACGCCGCGACCTCCACGCCCTCAGCGCGGCGCTGCTTCGCGAGCGCTCCCGCTTGCAGGGCGATGTCGCGGGCGATGCTCAGCAGGTCAGAGCTCATGCGCCCACCAGCCCAGGCAGCAGCGCCACGACCACTGCGGCCGAGCGTTCGGAGGCATCGTCGACGTGGGTCGCGAACTCCTCCGCGCCGCACAGGTCGCTGATGCCGCGCACCGAGATGAAGGAGAGACCGTGCGAGTGGCTCACCTGCGCGAGCGCGCTCGACTCCATGTCGGTCGACTGCGAGCCGGGGAAGTTCGCCAGCACCGCCTCGGCCTTCTCTGGCGTGACGAAGCTGTAGCCGGAGACCATCAGACCGACGTGCAGCCTGGCGCCGGGGAAGAGCGCGTCGGAGGCGTGCCCCTGCGTCAGCAGGGCGAGTTCGGCCTCCCGCGGCGAATAGGAGGCGGGCATCTGCGGAACCTGGCCGCGCACGTAGCCGAAGGCCCGGGCATCCGCATCCGCGTTGATGTACTCGCTGCCGACGACCACGTCGCCAACTCTGACCTCGGGGCCGAGGCCGCCCGCGCTGCCCGCGCTGATGACGACGGGGCTGCCCTCGGTCTCGAGGATCGCGGCGACGAGCGCACTCGCCGCGTTCACCAGCCCGATGCCGCTCGTAACCAGTCGCACACTGTGCCCGTCCAGCTGGGCCGTGCGGTGCACCGAGTGGCCGATCGTGACCGGCTCGGCAACCTCGGTGGCGCGCTCGATGAAGGGCGCCATCTCGTCATCCATCGCGGTGATGATGATGGCCGTGGTCATGCGGTGACGCTGCTCCACGCGTCGCGCTCGGCGAGCATCGTGCGCACCGCCGCCTGCGCGCCCTCGAGCGAGTGGTTGGATCCCCAGCCACACTGTGTCTCGTTGGCCGCCGGGACCTCCGTCGCCGCGAGGATGTCGGTGAAAGTCGCCTCGATCAGTGCGAGTACGTCGTCGTAGGCGGGGTCGCCGGCGAGGATCAGGTAGAAGCCGGTCTGGCATCCCATCGGCCCGAAGTCGATGACCGCGTCCGAGTGGTTGCGGCTCTTCTCGGCGAACAGGTGCTCGATGGAATGCACCGACGGCATGTCGAGGTGCGCTGCGTTCGGCTGCGTGAATCTCACGTCGTACTTGGTCAGCTGATCGCCGTGCGGCAGCACCTTGCGGTCGGCGACACGAACGTAGGGGGCGACGACGGTGCGGTGGTCGAGGTTGAACGACTCGACATTCATCTTTTCGGTCATGGTCGTCCCAGTGTATTTCAGCGGATGGGTTGCGGTCTGGGAGAGAGTGAGTGTACGGTCACTCACATGGGTTCTTCCATTCTCTCCACCGCCGAGGCGCGACGCGACACCGTCATCAGCGCCGCGGTGAGCGAGTTCGCGTTGACCGGCTACCTCGGCACACCGATCGCGGCAGTTGCGGCGCGGGCGAAGATCTCGACCGCCTACGTCTTCAAGCTGTTCCCCAGCAAGGAGTCACTGTTCGTGGCCGCCCTTGACCATTGCATCGAGCTCACCGAGGCCGTGTTGGCCGAGGGCGCGGATGCCGCGACCGACAGCTCGCCCGAGGCCGTGCTCTACGCGATGGGCGGCGCCTACGCGCAGCTTGTGGCCGACCGCGAGCTTCTGCTGTTGCAGGTGCACGCCCAGGCTGCAGCGGGAGTGCCCGAGATCGGCGCAGCCGTTCGTCGCGGCATCAAGCGCATCACTGAATTCGCCAAGAGCCGCTCGGGCGCGAGCGACGCCGACGTGCAGGAGTTCATGGCCCGCGGCCAGCTCTGCCACATGCTCGTCGCGTCGGGCATCGAGCCCGACGCCGGCTCCTGGGCGCGCCTGCTGCACGCCGGCATCCGCCACCCCGATTGAAACCCGTCGAGGGCAACCGCCCTTTTCTTTGCCCCAAAGAGTGACTGACTAATCACTCACCACACCGAAAGCTGGACATCATGACCACCACCGCAGTTCGCCCCACCCGCGCCCGCCGCGCGGTTCTCATCTCCGCCGCCGCCGTTCCCGTGCTGATCCTCGGCCAGTTCGCGATGCTCGCCATCGTTCCGGTCGCCATCGCGGTCATCGCAGGAGCGCGCATGAAGGGTGTGCGCCTATTCACCTGGATGCTCGGCGCGCTCTACGCCACGCCGCTCATCATCTGGGCGCTTCGGGAGAACCCGGCGCGCAGCCTCTCGAGAGACATAGACCCCATTTTTGCCGCACTCATCATCGCCGGCGCAATTGCCGTTCTCATCGCCATCGTCCGTTCGAACCGAAAGGCCTGATCATGTCTGACACCACCACTGACCGCAGCACGCACCGCTGGTGGGCACTCGTCGTGCTCGCCCTCGCGCAGTTCCTTGTCGTGCTCGACGCGACCGTCGTCAACATCGCGCTTCCATCCATCGGCACCGACCTCAACCTCGACACCGCCGCACTCGCCTGGGTGATCACCGCCTATGTGCTGCCCTTCGGCGGGCTCCTGCTTTTCGGCGGCCGTCTTGCCGACCGATTCGGACACCGCAGGCTGTTCCTGATCGGAGTCGCGGGATTCGTCGCCGCATCCGCCGTCGCCGGCCTCGCTGTCAGCGGCGAGATGCTGCTCGCGGCTCGCGCGGCGCAGGGCGCCTCTGCCGCCCTGCTCGCCCCCGCAGCCCTCGCCCTGCTGACGCACCTCTTCCGCTCCCCCGCCGACCGCGCCAAGGCGCTCGGCATCTGGGCGGCCGTCGCGGGCTTCGGCAGTGCGGCCGGCGTTCTGCTCGGCGGTGTGCTGACTGCCGCGTTCGGCTGGTCCGCGGTGTTCTTCATCAATGTGCCGATCGGCATCGCCGTGCTGGTCGCGATTCCGCCGCTCGTCACCCGTGATCGCGCCGGCAGCACCCTCGGACTCGATGTCGCGGGCACCATCACCATTACCGCCGGTCTCGTTGCCCTCGTCTTCGGGTTCACGCAGGCCGAGCAGCAGGGCTTCACCAGCCCGATCGTGCTCGGACTGTTTGCCGCGGCTGTGGCCCTCATCGCGGCGTTCGTCGTGATCGAGAAGCGGTCGGCGTCGCCGCTGGTTCCGCTCGGAGTGTTCCGCACCGCATCCATCACCGCAGGAAACATCGCGGTGCTGACGCTCGGCGGGGCAACGGTTGCGCTGTTCTTCGCCCTCTCGGTCTACATGCAGGCGGTGCTCGGCTACGACGCGCTGACCGCGGGGCTCACGCAGCTGCCGCTCGCCGGCGTGCTGGTGGTCGCAGCCGGGCTGGTGCCGACGGTGATCGGACGCATCGGCGCCCGGCGCACCCTGGTGGCATCCTTCGTCGTTCTCGCGGCGGGGCTGGTCTGGCTGTCGTTTGCGCCAAGCGACGCGTCATTCGCGATGCACCTGCTCGCCCCGACGCTGGTCATCGGCGTCGGCCTCGGCGGCGCTTTCGTCGCCAGCACCGACCTCGCGGTCAGCGGTGCAACCGAGACGCAGGCCGGGCTCGCCAGCGGACTCGTCAACACCAGTCAGCAGATCGGTGGCGCCGTCGGCCTCTCCGTTCTGGCGACGGTCGCCGCGTCACGCAGCGAGGTCGTGCTGGCCAGCGGCGCGACGATGGACGCCGCGCTCACTGCCGGCTTCGCGTGGGCGTTCCTCGGGGCGGCCGTGCTCGTGCTCGTCGGGGCGCTGGCCACGGCGCTCATTCGCGACTAACGCGCTAGACGGCCTCGGCATCCGTGGATGTCGGGGCCGTTCGCACGCCGTTGACCTGCGGTGAGATGCGACGCTCCACCCATAGGGCGATGACGGCGAGCAGCCCGCACCCGCCGAGGAGGAAGACGATGTAGACACCGCCGAGGCTGGCGCCGATGAGCACGCTCGAGACGATTGGCCCGACCACGAAAGCGCCCGAGAACATGAGCGAGCTGAGCGCGTTGTAACGGCCACGCAGGTGATTGGGCGCGAGATCGTTGATCATCGCCGACGTCGTCGGCTGCAGCATCGTCTCTCCGAGCCCGAAGACGGCGGCGCACCCCGCGAGCAGAATTGTTGCGGCGACCGTGCCAGGCACCAGCGCGGTCGAACCCAGCAGCGCCCACGAGACCGCCCAGGTCGCAGCCATGACGATCGCGACCCGCGTGCGGCGACGCCCCTCGATGCGCTGCAGCACGAACAGCTGCAGCAGCACGATCACGAGCGTGTTCGCGGCGAACGCATAGCCGAGACCCTGGGTAGAGATCTCGCCGAGCGCCCTCGCGAAGGCCGGCATGCCTGCGTTGAGCTGCGGGTAGCTGACGAGCGCCGCGACCGCCACCAGAATCAGCAGCGCCCGCAGGTTGCCGTCGCGCAGCAGCGAGAGATACGACGGTTTCTCGCCGGAGTCGGTCGACGCGGCCTTCACCGGCCCTCCGACCTTGCGCAAGAACCACAGCAGAATGACGAGCGCCGGCGCGTAGCTCAGGGCATCGAGCAGGTAGATGGTGACAAAGGTCTCGGCGCGCTCGACGTCAACGAATGTACCCCCGACGATGCCGCCAATGCCGATGCCGAGGTTGAGCAGGGTGAAGTTGATGCCGAAGTAGCGCTGGCGCTGCTCGCTGGGAATCAGGTTGCCGATCATTGCGCTGGACGCCGGCCAGATCACCCCGAACCCGTAACCGAGAAAGATGAAGGCGACAATCGCGGCAGGCACCGTCGTCACCTGCGAGATGAGCACGTCGCCGATCATCAGCGCAACAGCGGAGCTCGCGTAGACGAGTCGCGGCCCAACACGATCGATCAGCGCACCGATCGGCGGCACCACGACGATGCCGAGCCCGGCCTGCAGTGCGAGCAGCAGCCCCACCGTCTCCAGCGGAATGTGCCGCACCTCGTGCAGGTACACCACCATGAACGGCAGTACCAGCCCCGTGCCGAGCGACGAGAAGACGACCGTCGAGATGAGGAACCTGCCGTCTCGAGGCAGCTCGCGCCAGAAGAGGAACAGGGTACGCATCCCTCTAGTCTGGTCTGCCCCACCGATACTGGAGCAATGAACGGTTACGAGATCATCTCCATCGGCGCCCTCGACGAGTGGCGCGGCCACTTCGGCGGCTTCACCGCAGCGAAGGCGCGCGACGGTCGCCGGGTCGTCGACCACGAGCTGACCATGCAGTACATCGGGCTGACCGCCAACGCGCTCGCACCCGGCGAGGAGGCCGGCTACTGGCACGCCCACACCCAGGTCGAAGAGCTCTACGTCTTTCTCGAAGGTCGCGGCCAGATGGGACTGGACGACGACGTGGTCGAGGTCGGCCCCGGTTCGGTCGTTCGCGTCGGCCAGAACGTATGGCGCACCTGGCGCGCGCTGCCCGATAGCTCCGGCGAGCTTCGCTGGCTGTGCATCCGCGCCGGCGGCGAACAGCTGCCCGAGCTGCCGAACGACAGCTCGCGCGACGAAGGCCGCGCGATGCCGTGGACTGTCAATGGTGGCAAGTGAGGGATTCGAACCCCCGAAGTTGAAAACGTCTGATTTACAGTCAGATCCCTTTGGCCGCTTGGGTAACTTGCCGCGGGCGCTTCCGACCCGGTGTATTCACCTGACCGAGAGCGCTGAACAAGAATAGCGTGCTTGCGCCGGTCACCAAATCACATGCGCCATTCGGCCTCCCGCGCCGCGCAACTCATGGTGTCCTGGCGACACTCCGCAGCCCGCGTGGCACGGCCGGCGTGTCAGACGGATCCCATGAGTTGCGAGGCCCGCCAACGGCGCCGCGACATCAGTCGGAGTACGAAACCCCAGCGGATGCGACGGTGCGAATGTAGGACTCCGCCCCGTTGTAGGCGGCAATACCCGCCCGCCAGCCCGACTCCGTCGTCATGTCGCCGCTCGACCGGCAGAGGTAGTTCGCGGTCGCCATGGTCGCGTCGTCGATGTTCTGCGGGTCCTCCACGCCATCCCCGCTCGCGTCCACGTGCCAGTTGCGCCAGGTCTGCGGAATGAGCTGCATCGGGCCGACGGCACGGTCGTAGTCGGCGTCGCCGTCGATCGCGCCGCCGTCGGAGTCCGCCACGTGCTCGGTGTCACCGCCGGCCAGCGCCACCCCGAAGATGCCCGGGGTCACGGTGCCATCGGCCCCGAGGGAGGAGCCCTCATGGCTGCCGTGGCGGCTCTCGGCGAAGCCGATAGCCGCGAGGGTGTTCCACGAGAGGCCGCACGACGGCATCTGCGCGGACTTCGCCAGCGCGACACCCGCGTACGAGGCCAAGGCACGGGAGGGGATGCCGGTGCGCTCCGCGGTGGCCGCCAGCCAGTCGGCGTCGACCAGGCCAGCAATGCCGGGGCCGGTCGCGGTTGCAGCGAGGTCTGGCGGCGAGGCGGGCGGTGCCCAGGTGGCCGCGGCAGGGGCATCCGTCGCTGTTTCAGTCGGCTGGCCGGAGGGCGTGAGCAGAAACGCGATGCCGAGACCCGCAAAAAGGAGAAGAGCCACGGCCAGCACAGTGCCGGTGAGTGCACGATGCTGCATGCTCACGTTCTACCATGGGCACATGGCAGATTCCTCATTCGACGTAGTAAGCAAGGTCGACCAGATGGAGGCCGACAACGCGGTCAACCAGGCGCAGAAAGAGATCGCGACGCGGTACGACTTCAAAGGCGTCGGGGCATCCATCGAGTGGAGCGGCGAGAAGCTGCTGCTCAAGGCGAGCGCCGAGGAGCGCGTCAAGGCGGTGCTCGAGGTTCTCGAGGCCAAGTTCATCAAGCGCGGCATCACCCTGCGCAGCCTCGACAGCGGCGACCCCTACCCCAGCGGCAAGGAGTACCGCATCGAGGTGAACCTCAAGAACGGCATCTCGTCAGAAGACGCGAAGAAGATCAGCAAGATCATCCGTGACGAGGCGCCGAAGAGCGTCAAGTCGCAGATTCAGGGCGACGAGCTGCGCGTGCAGTCCAAGAGCCGCGACGACCTGCAGGCCACCATGGCCCTGCTCAAGGCCAAGGATGACCTCGAGGTCGCTTTGCAGTTCGTGAACTTCAGGTAGTCGCGCGTTGGACGTTGTCTGGCTGGCGACGGTCGCCGCTTACCCGATCATCGTCCTCGTTCTCAACGTGGCGATCATGGTGCTTGCGGTCATCTACATTCCGCGCAACCGACGCCCGCAGACAGCTCTTGCGTGGCTTGTACTGATCTTCGCGCTGCCCGTTCCGGGAATCCTGCTCTTTCTGCTCTTCGGATCGCGGCGACTGCCCCGAGCGCGCCGCCGCAAACAGCGTGAGATCAACAGCTACATTCTCGAGACCACCGACGGCATGGAGCAGGTCAAACGCGACCACCCGTGGCCCGCCTGGCTTGAGCCCATCGTCGAGCTCAACCGCACGCTCGGCGCCATGCCGCTTGTCGGCGGCAACACCGCGCAGATGCACACCGACTATGAGGGGTCGATCGAGGCCATGACGGCCGCAGTCGATGCGGCGAAGAAGTATGTGCACGTCGAGTTCTACATCCTGTCGTTCGACCGCACGACCGTGCGCTTCTTCGAGGCCATGAAGTCGGCGGTCGATCGCGGCGTGATCGTTCGGGTGCTGCTTGACCACGTGGCCGGCATCCGCTCGGTTGGGTACCACCGCACGATGCGCGCCCTCAAGCGCGTCGGCGCGCAGGCGCACGTGATGCTGCCGGTGCAGCCCTTCAAGGGCAAGTACCAGCGCCTCGACCTGCGCAACCACCGCAAGATCCTCGTCATCGACGGCACCGTTGCCTTCACCGGCTCGCAGAACATGATCGACTCCAGCTACAACAAGCGCGGCAACATTCGGCGCGGGCTGCACTGGAAGGACTTCATGGTGCGTTTCGAGGGCCCCATCGTCGCCGGCATCAACGCCCTCTTCATCACCGACTGGTACAGCGAGACCGACGAGCTGCTCATTCGCGAGACCCCGGATGCCGAGCCCGTCGACCAGGCGCACACCATCGACTGCCAGGTGGTGCCGAGCGGTCCCGGGTTCGACGGCGAGAACAACCTTCGCCTCTTCAACTCCCTCGTCTACGCGGCGACTGAGAAGGTCATCATCACGAGCCCGTACTTCGTGCCTGACGACTCGATGCTCTACGCGATCACCAGCGCCGCCCAGCAGGGACTCGACGTGCAGCTCTTCGCCTCGGAGATCGGCGACCAGCCGGTCGTCTACCACGCGCAGCGCAGCTACTACGAGGCGCTGCTGCGCGCGGGCGTGCGCATCTGGCTCTACCAGTCGCCGACCGTGCTGCACGCGAAGCACTTCACCATCGACGACGAGGTCGCCGTCATCGGATCGAGCAACATGGACATGCGCTCGTTCAGCCTCAACCTCGAGATCTCGGTCATGATTCGCAGCCGTCAGTTCGTCAAGCAGCTGCGCGCGGTCGAGCAGGACTACCGCGATCACAGCCGCGAGCTCACCCTCGACGAGTGGATGCAGCGCCCCCGCGCCAGCGCTGTGCTCGACAACGTCGCCCGACTGTCTGCGACCGTGCAGTGATCACGCGCTTTGAGGCTGCCGTTCGCCTCGACATCCCTCTCGAGATGGCATCCAAACACGGAATTCCCGCACGGATGTCCGAGAAGGAATTCACAGAGTTCGACACCAACCCACCCGCGTGGCTATCGCAGTCCCGCGCCAACCGCACCGGCAAGCGCCCCGTGTGGATGCAGCTCACCTGCGACATCTGCGGATACACCGAGGCCGTGCGCCCCAAGAAGTGGTGGCCGGCGTTCACCTACATCAGTTGCGCTGAGCACTCCCCCGCTGACCTGCCCCAGCCTGCCGGGGCGCTCGCGCGCACCGAGGTCGACGGGATCGGGTCGCGGTTCGTGGGCGTCGTCGACGCCTGAGCTCAGCTAGGCGTTTGAGACGCGCACCATCTCGTCGCGCTCGACAACCTTGACGCGGGCGCGGCCGGCGGGCTCGCCGAGGCCGACCTCGTGGGCATCCAGCTTGTGCCATCCGTCGATGTTGGTGAACTCGACGCCGCGCTCCTCGAGCAGGGCCGTGATGGCGTCCTCCTCGGGGTTGGCCGGGGTCCACCAGTTGGCCTGGTCGTTGATGACGTGGCTGATGGTCTCCATCGCGTCCGACTTGGTGTGGCCGATGAGGCCGACCGGGCCGCGCTTGATCCAGCCGGTTGCGTAGATGCCGGGCAGCTGCTGGCCCGAGTCGTCGATGACCTGGCCCTCGCGGTTCGGAATCACGCCGCGCTTCTCGTCGAAGGGGATGCCGTCGAGCGGTGAGCCGAAGTAGCCGACCGCGCGGTAGATGGCCTGAATCGGCAGGTCGCGAATCTCGCCGGTGCCGGTGACGCCACCCTCGGCGTCCGGCTTCGTGCGCTCGTAGCGGAAGCCCGAGACCTTGCCGTCTTCGCCCGTCACCTCGATCGGGTTGGCGTAGAAGTGCAGGTGCAGACGGCGGGATGCCGTGCCCGTCTCTTCGGAGCGCCACTTGGTGAACACACGGTCGATCACCATGATCTGCTTGTTGCTGGCGATAGCCGCCTTCGACGCCTCGTCGTAGTCGAAGTCCTCGTCGTAGACGACCATGTCGACATCGTTGAGCTCACCGAGCTCGCGCAGCTCGAGCGGCGAGAACTTCACCTGGGCCGGACCGCGGCGTCCGAAGACGTGCACGTCGGTCACCGGCGACGCCTTGAGGCCCTCGTAGACGTTGGCCGGAATTTCGGTAGGCAGCAGGTCGTCGGCGTGCTTCGCAAGCACGCGGGCAACGTCGAGCGCCACGTTGCCGTTGCCGATGACAGCGACCGACTGGGCGGTCAGCGGCCACTCGCGGGGAAAATCGGGGTGACCGTCGTACCAGCTGACGAAGTCGGCGGCGCCGTAGGAGCCATCCAGTTCGATACCGGGGATGTTGAGGGCCGCGTCCTTGATGGAGCCAGTCGAGAAGATGACCGCGTTGTAGTGCTTCTTGAGGTCGTCGAGGGTGATGTCGCGGCCGAAGAGCACGTTGCCGAAGAGGCGGATCTCGCCGGAGTCGAGCACGTCGCGCAGCGCGTTGATGATGCCCTTGATGCGCGGGTGGTCAGGGGCGACACCGTAGCGAACGAGGCCGTAGGGGGCCGGAAGCTGCTCGAACAGGTCGATCGAGACGTCGAACTTCTTCTCGGTCTTGTGGAGGATGTCTGCGGCGTAGATGCCGGCGGGGCCGGCTCCGACGATGGCCAAACGGAGCTTGGTCAATTCTTTCCTTCTAGTTGGAGCGTTCGACGAGCGTATCGGCGAAGCGGGTCAGGGCTTTCTTCACGGGTCCATCAGGCAAGGGGGCGAGAGCGGCGACGGCGTCCCGCGACCAGCGGTGGGCCTCGTCGAGGGTCTCCCGGGTCACCGCGTGCTCGCGCAGCTCGGCGACCGCTGCGGCGAAGTCGGCGTCGTCGAGGTCGCTCTCGAGGCGAGCCAGCAGTGCAGCCGCCTCGCCATCGGTGAGCGCGGCGCGGCGAAGGTAGAGCAGCGGAAGCGTTGCGACCCCAGCCCGAAGGTCGGTGCCGGCAGCCTTGCCGGTCTCCTCGATCTCGGACGACAGGTCGATGACATCGTCGATGAGCTGGAAGGCGACGCCGATCTTCTCGCCGAAGGTGACGACGGAGGCGCGGTAGCTCTCATCCGCCTTGGACAGCATCACGCCAACCTCGGCGGCGGCGGCAATGAGACTGCCGGTCTTGTCGGCGAGCACCTGGATGTAGTGGGCGATCGCATCCTCGCCGTCCTGCGGCCCGATGGTCTCGTGCAGCTGTCCGAGGCACAGACGCTCGAAGACCTCCGCCTGCAGCAGGGTGACCTCGGGGTCGAGGCCGGCGATGAGCTTGCCGGCGCGTGCGAAGAGCAGGTCGCCGGTGAGGATCGCGACCGAGTTGCCCCAGACGGTCTGCGCCGAGGGAACCCCTCTGCGCATGAGCGCCTCGTCCATGACGTCGTCGTGGTACAGCGAGGCGAGGTGGGTGATCTCGAGGGCCATGGCCGCTTTGACGACATCCGGGTTGTTGCCGCCGCCGAGCTGGGCGGCCAGCAGGGTGAGCGTCGGGCGGATGCGCTTGCCCCCGGCGTCGAGCAGGTAGCGGCTGGTCGTGTCGGCAAGGCTGTCGGCGAACGACAGCTCGGCGCTCAGGCCCTCCTCGACGAGCTCAAGGCCCTCCTCGATCGCGGTCGCGAAGTGCCGCTCGTCACTCGACGCGAAGAGCTTCTCACCAAGTCCGAGGGAGGAGCGCAGCGTGTTGCCGCGCCGCGCGAAGGGAGTCACTGGGGTGCCGATCTGTCGTGCGAGCCGCTAGGGCGTCGCGGGCTTCTGGACGGGAACGGGGCGGGTCATCGCGTCCTTGCGCTTCGCGACGGATGCGAGCACGGCGGCATCCGTTGGCTTACGACCGCGGTGCATGGCAACGATGCCGGCGGTGAGGTTGCGGTGTGCGACGCGGGTGAAGCCGGCGCCACGGATCCACTGGCTGAGTGTGCCCTGGTCGGGCCAGTCGCGAATCGTCTCTTCGAGGTACTTGTAGGCCGCGGAGTTCGAGCCGGTCACGCTGGCGACGGTCGGCATCACGTACTTGAGGTAGCTGAAGTAGCCGGCGCGCAGCAGGGCGATCGGGGGGCGCGAGAACTCGGTGATGACGAGACGGCCGCCCGGCTTGAGCACCCGGTACATCTCGTCGAGCGCGGCCTTGGGGTCGGTGATGTTGCGCAGGCCGAAGCTGATGGTGACCGCATCGAACTCGTCAGAGACGAAGGGCAGCTTCATCGCATCGCCCTCGACGAACTCGACGCTCGCGTGCTTGCGACGGGCCTCGCTGAGCATGCCCGGCGAGAAGTCGACGCCGACGACCGTTGCTCCCGTGCGGGTCAGCGCGGTCGAGCTGGTGCCGGTGCCGCAGGCGATGTCGAGGATGCGCTCGCCCGGCTGCGGGTCGATCGCCCGCACCGTGGCGAAACGCCACAGTGTCGAGTTGCCGGCCGAGAGCACCGCATTGGTGATGTCGTAGTTCGAGGCGACGGTGTCGAACATGCCAGCGACCTCATCCGGTTGCTTGTCCATGTCTGCTCTTGCCACCCGTCAAGTGTAGGCGAAAGGCCTGTGAGCACGGCGGGGTACTGTTGAGCCGTGCTCCCTCTGGTCGTCGAGACGGTGGCCGCCGACGATATCGGCCCCCTCATCCCCCTTCTCGACTCGCGTGATCCGCTGCTGTTCATCCGTCGCGGCGAGGGCGTCGCCGGCATCGGCGAGGCGCTGCGACTGGAGTTCACCGGCCCGAACAGACTGGCGGATGCCGCCGCGGCCTGGCAGAGCGTCGTCGCCCAGTCGAGAATCACCGATCCCATCGGCGTGCCGGGAACCGGCCTCATCGCCCTCGGAAGCTTCGCCTTCAGCGAGCACTCCGCCGCCACGAGCGTGCTCATCGTTCCGCAGGTCGTCATCGGGCGCCGCGACGGCCGCAGCTGGATCACCCGCATCAACGCGCCCTCCTCCCCCATCCCGATCCCGACGACCCTCGGCCACGAGTACCGAATCTCGCTGCGGCCGGGCGAGATGACGGCCGACGCCTTCGTGGCGGCGGTGGATGCGGCGATCGCCGAGATCGCGGACGGCAGCGTGCGCAAGGTGGTGCTCGCCCGCGACCTCATCGGCCGCCTGCCCGAGGGCGCCGACCTGCGGCGTGTGCTGCGCTACCTCGCCCTCGGCTACCCCGACAGCTTCACCTTCGCCGTCAACGGCCTCGTCGGCTCGAGCCCCGAGACCCTCGTGCGCGTCGACCGCGGATCGGTCACGGCTCGCGTGCTCGCCGGAACGATTGGACGCGGCAGCGACGCCGACAGCGACCTCGCTGCCTCCATCACACTTGCGACCTCGACGAAGGACCTCGACGAGCACCAGTTCGCCATCGGCAGCGTGATGAGCGCACTGCGCCCCCACAGCAGCACACTCGCCGCGAGCGACCAGCCCTTCACGCTCAAGCTGCCGAACCTCTGGCACCTAGCCAGCGATGTCGTCGGCGAGCTGAGCGACGGATCGACCTCACTCGACCTCGTCACCGCCCTGCACCCCACCGCGGCCGTGGCCGGCAACCCGACCTCGGCTGCGCTCGACGCCATCCAGCGCCTCGAGCCCTTCGACCGCGGCCGCTACGCCGGCCCGGTCGGCTGGGTGGATGCGAACGGCGACGGCGAGTGGGCGGTCGCGCTGCGCTGCGCCCACGTCTCGAGCACCGGCCGCATCACCGCCTACGCGGGGGCCGGCATCGTGCGTGACTCGGTCGCGGCGGCGGAACTCGCCGAAACGAAGATGAAGTTTCGGCCCATCGTCGAGGCGTTCAGCTAACGTCAGCCCCCTTCGCGCAACTCATGGGATTCGCTGCGACACGCGGTACCGCGGCGCCGCCGACCGGCGCGGCGCGCTGGATGCCATGAGTTGCGAGCATGGGCGCGCGGGCTAGGTCGCCGCGAGGCGCGCCTTCTCTGCCTCGACGTCGTAGTCGGCGGCGGGCCACTGCAGATCGAGCGAGCGCAGCGCATCGAGCAGCAGGCGCTGCACGGCGAGGCGGGCGTACCACTTGTGGTTGGCGGGCACGACGTGCCATGGGGCGGCATCCATGCTCGTTCGGTCAATGGCGATCTCGTAGGCCTCCATGTAGGCGGGCCACAGCAGGCGCTCGTCGACGTCGCCCGGGTTGTACTTCCACTGCTTGGCTGGGTCGTTGAGGCGGTCGGTCAGACGCTGCTTCTGCTCCTCCGGCGAGATGTGCAGCATGACCTTGACGATGGTGGTGCCCGCCTCGACGAGCGACGACTCGAAGTCGCGGATGAGCCCGTAGCGCTGCTCGATCACCTCGGGGGTCGAGAAGCCGCGAACGCGGTGGATGAGCACATCCTCGTAGTGCGAGCGGTCAAAGACGCCGATGTGGCCGGCATCCGGAAGCTGCTTGCGGATGCGCCAGAGAAAGTCGTGCGCCTTCTCGTCGTCGGTCGGCGCCTTGAAGGAATAGGCCTGGATGCCCTGCGGGTTCGCGAGGCCGAGCACGTGGTCGACGATGCCGCCCTTGCCCGCAGTGTCCATCGCCTGCAGCACGAGCAGCACTCTGCGCGTGCCCCCGAAACGGCTCTCGGCGAAGAGCTTCTCCTGCAACTCGGCGAACTCGGCGGCGTTCGCGAGCAGCTCTGCGGCTCCCGCCTTCTTGCCTCCGCTGAAGTTCGGCGTTGACGACGGGTCGATCGATGCGAGGTCCATGCAGCAACGCTAACGCGGCAGGGGCACCTCGATGAGGGTGGTTCCCTCGGTCGGGGTGAGGGCCTCATCCAGTTCTCCACGATTCGAGACGAGTTTGTAGGCCCAGCCGTAGGCAGCGGCGAGCTGCTGAAGGTCGACCTGCTGCGGGGTGAGCAGCACCCGTTCGAAAGCCTCGGGCGATGCGGTCGCCGCGACCTCGAGGCTGTCGAAGAGGGTGCCGCCGACGTCGTTGCCGACGATGACCTGCAGGCGCGGGCGGGGTTCTCCCGCGCCGAACAGCAACGAGCCCGCATCGTGCAGCGCGGCGAGGTCGCCCAGCAGCACCCGGGTGATGCCGGCGCCCTCGAGGCCCAGCGCGATGCCAACGCCGGTGCCGATGGTGCCGTCGATGCCGGCAAGCCCGCGGTTTGCGTGAACGCGAATCTTCTTGCCCGGCACCACCTTGTCGGCCTCACGGATGAGGCGCGACGCCCCGAGAACCAGCCGGTCGTGCGGCCAGGTCATGCGCCACACCGCCTCGACGAGAGTGCGCCGGGTGACCGGGGCCCGCAGCCCCGCGAGCACGGCGCGGCCGAACGCGGCCTGCGATTTGGGGTCATCGGCGGTAGCAACCGCGATGTCGGGAGCATCGTGCGTCTCGAGCATGATGCGCGAGGCGGCGACCCAGCGACCGACCCAGGCGCGCGTCGGGCGGTCGTCAGGGGGCGCGCCCTCGACCGCGAACCCGTCGATGAACTGTGTGACAGCGTGGCCGGGGTTGAAGTCCTCGACGCCGGGAGTGCGCACCACGATCGTCTCGAGCCCCGCGCGCTGAATGAGCGCGGGCACCTCACGCGAGAGCGTCGGATGCCCGAACACCACCACGCGCGTGATTGCGTCGCCGAATCCCGGCTCGGTCATCAGCTCCCGCCACGCGACGCTGAGGTTGGGCCCGAAGTGGGATCCGCTCGACACCTCGGCGAAGAGCGGCGCACCGAGCAGACGCGCGGCCTCCTCGGCCTGCTCGCCCGCGCCGTGGCCGGCGACGACGACAGTGTGGCGCGCTGGAGCTATGGGGATCGCATCGCGATCCTGCGACGCCAGCGCCGAGCGAGCTGCGCTCGCGAGGGTGTCGGCAGAGGTGGCGCCAGACAGCGGCTCACGGAACGCCAGGTTGACCTGCACCGGTCCGGCCTGCGCCGCGAGAACCGCGTCGCGCGCGATCGCGGCCGCGCTGTCGAGTTCGCCGGCCTCCCCGGTGGGTGCCGCAACATCCAACACTGTTGTCACGGCGGAACCGAAGATGCCGGGCTGGTCGGTCGTCTGGTTGCTGCCGATGCCGCGCAGTTCGTCGGGGCGGTCGCTCGAGAGCACGATGAGCGGCACTCCCGAGTGGTGCGCCTCGAGCACGGCGGGGTGCAGGTTGGCGACCGCGGTGCCGCTCGTGGTGATCACGAGCACGGGGGTGCGCGTCTCGACCGCGAGGCCGAGGGCGACGAAACCGGCGACGCGCTCGTCAATGCGAACACGAAGACGGATGCTGCCAGCGGCTTCCAGCGCCGCTGCGGCGAGCGCCAGCGCCTGCGATCGCGACCCGGGAGACAGCACGACGTCGCGCACGCCGCAGCTGACGAATCCTGCCAGCAGCGCCCCCGCGAAGTCGGAGCTAGGCGCGCTTGGGGTCATCGCCAGAGTCGTCGTCAGAGTCGAGCTGGGCGAGCTCCTCCTCGAGGCGACGAATGCGTTCGTCTTGCTCCTCATCGCGGCGAATATTGCGAAGGAACGCCGGGTCGTCATCGGGGGCGACGACCGCGCGACCCTCCTTGAAGGGCTCCTTGCCGACAAGGAACCACAGCAGGATGCCGAGAAACGGAATCAGCGCTACGAAGAACCAAAAGCCCTTGGGCACCCCGCGCACGCGCTTGCCCTCGGTCAACGCGATGTCGATGAAGGTGAAGATGCTGAGCGCCACCGCGATGACGATGCCGATCACGAGGAACCTGGTCATGGGCAGATTCTACGTGGCGTGCCTCAACCTAGACTGAGCGGGTGAAACCCTGGGTCGTCTACACGCTGATTCGTCTCGGCATCTTTGCCGCCACATTTGCTTTGCTCTACGGCGTCTTCTCGATCGCGCCGTGGCTGTCGGCCCTCGTCGCAGCTGTGCTGGGGTTCACCATCTCGTACCTGTTCTTCCGGCCGCAGCGCGATGCTGCAATCACCTCGCTCGCGACGAAGCCGCGAACGGCGCAGTCCGACGAAGACGCCGAGAGCTAGCCGCGCTTCGTGGCTCCTCGAAGTGTCACGAGTTGCGGGTCACGCCGGGCTAGTAGCCTCCGGACCCGCAACTCGTGCCACTTCGCGGGCAGCACCAGCTAGAAGGCGATCGCCAGCGCGAGACCGACCCCGTAGAGGAAGGCCGTGAGCGTCGTCAGCTGCAGCGCGATGATGCGGTCGGATGCCTCTTTGCCCATGACGCCGATGAGAATCGCCGGGCCAGCCGCGAGCAGCGCAAAGAAAACGTAGCCCGCCTTGTCGTACAGCAGCGTGAAGAAGATGAGGATGAGGAACGGCGCCGCCACGAGCACGGCGTAGACCACGCGCGACGGCACGTCGCCGATGAGCACGGCGAGGGTGCGCTTGCCGGCGAGCTTGTCCTGCTCGCGATCACGAAGGTTGTTGATCATCAGCGTCGCGCAGGCGAGCAGACCGATCGCGACACCGGCGACCCAGGCGTTAACAGGCACGGAGCCGATCTGCGTGTAGGTGGTGCCGGCCGTGGCAACTAGCCCGAAGAAGACGAAGACGAAGAGCTCGCCGAACCCGTAGTAGCCATAGGGGCGCTTACCGCCGGTGTAGAACCACGCCGCGACGATGCAGACGGCACCGACGGCGAGAAGGATCCACTGCTGGCTGAGCACCACGAGCGCGACGCCGGCCGCTGCCGCGAGGGCGAAGAAGACGAGGGCAACGGTGAGCACGGCGCGGGGCTTCGCCGCCCCGGAGCCGGTGAGGCGGGCGGGCCCGACGCGGCGCTTGTCGGTACCGCGCACACCATCCGAGTAGTCGTTCGCGTAGTTGACCCCGATCTGCAGGCCGACGGCCACGGCGAGCGCGAGCAGGGCACGCACCCAGTGCCAGCCCTCGTCGGGTGAGTAGGCAATCGCGGTGCCGAGGGCCACGGGTGCGATGGCGAGCGGAATGGTGCGCAGTCGCGCCCCGGCGATCCAGTCACGGGCAGTGGCCTTGCGCACCTTGGGGGCTCCGGGAGGGCGGCCACCCGGGCGACCGCTCTTGGCGGTGCCCTTCGCGGGGAGCTTCTTCGGGTCGATGCGCTGCGGCTTAGGTGGGGTCACGCTGAGGAGTCTAACCACCGACCGCCGCACGCAACGCGAGCCGATCGGGCTTTCCCGAGGCAAGCAGCGGGATGCTGCCCACCACCACGAGACGGGCCGGCGCCGCAGCAGCACCCAGCGCCGCACTCGCGGCCGAGCGCAGCGCGTCGAGGGGCATGTCCAGCGTCGAGACGACCACCGGCACCTGTCCCCACCGGTCGTCGTCTGTGGGCACCACCACGGCATCCGTCAGTGTCGTCGCGGTGTGAATGAAGCGCTCGAGCTCGCCGAGCGACACCTTCACGCCACCCGAGACGATCACGTCGTCGAGGCGACCGGTCACGCTCAGCACGTCCGCGCTGATGCTGCCCGCGTCGCCGGTGCGGAACCAGCGAGTGGCTCCGTCGTCGATGAACGCAGCATCCGTGCGTTCCGGGTCGAGAAGGTAGCCCTCGGCGAGGGTCGGTCCGGCGATCTCGATCTGGTCGGTTATGCGCAGCTGGGTCGCGCCGATCGGCACACCGTCGTACACGCAGCCGCCCGCGGTCTCGCTTGAGCCGTACGTGCGGGTCAGGTGCACGCCAGCCTCACGAGCGCGTTCGAGCAAGGGAACCGGGGTGGCCTGCCCACCAACGAGCACGCGGTCGAAGCGCCGCAGCGCCGCGTGCGCCTCTGGAGCATCGAGCAGTCGAGCCAGCTGGGCAGGAACCAGCGACGTGAAGCGCTGCTTCGCGTCGAGCTGAGCCGCTGCCTCGACGAAGCGCGCAGCGGTGAACCCCGACGGATCCATGACGACCGGCTGCGTGTCCGCCGCGATCGAGCGAACGAGAACCCCGATACCCGCAATGTACGTCTGCGGCAGTGCGAGCAGCCACTGGCCCGGCCCGCCAAGAACGGACTCGGATGCGGCGGCACTGGCCAGAAGCGCGTCACCAGACAGCGCGACCCGCTTCGGCCGCGCCGTCGAGCCGCTCGACTGCACGACGACAGCGACCCGTTTCGCCACCCGCTCGGGGAGGTCGGCTGCCCCCTCCCCGGCGAAGATCGCGGGGCCAGAGCCCGCGAGGGCCGCCCGTAGCGCGTGGCTGAACTCGCGCCCGCCCGCCTGCACCAGCTGCCTCGTCACTCCCCCAGCGTAACGAGCGCCGATTCGCAGGTCCGGTGCGACGAAACTGTGCAACGCTTGGAAATCGTGGAGCGTATGGGGAGCGGGGTCGCATGCTGAGCCGCAGTGCCTTCGATCGCTCCGTGCGCAGCATCGTGCTCTCGATTGGCATCGGCAGCATCGTCTTCACCCTGCTCGGGCTTCCGGCGATCATCGAGCAGTACGACTACCTCAGCGAGGGCTACGCGATCACCGTCATGGCGGTCTTCTGCGGGTTGCCGCCCCTCTTGGGCATCCTCTCGTTTCAAGTGCCAACTTCAGTTCTTCGAGCTCTCGCTGGAGCGCACAGCATCTCGGGGGTCATCTTCCTCCTGCTGTGGGTGCCGGCGATGACTGTTCCCGTGCTGCCGAACAATGAGATTCCGTGGATCATCAACATCATCACGGTCGCCACCTCCATGGCATCGGTGGCACTCCCCTTTCTTGGCGCCTGGATCTACCTCTTCTCGGTGGCGACCCTCAGCGGCTTCGTGCGGTTCATGGCCTACGGCGGCGGGGATGCCTCTGTCGCCTTCCAGGACTCCGTGATGATCGTGCTGATCAGCGGCTTCTTCCTCGCTCTCATGCAGCTCGTGCAACGGGCAGGACGGGAGCAGGACGACGCCGCGCTCGTCGCCCAGAAGGCCGCGGCCGAGACCGCCGCCAATGAGACCCTTGAACGCCAACGCACCCGCTACCACGCCTTTACCCACGACGACGTGTTGGCCACGCTGCTTGCTGCCTCGCACGACGGGGCCACCCCAAGCGAGGTCACCCGTCGCAGTGCGCAGCGCACCCTCGAGAAGATGGACCAGTTTCGTCTCGACCTCACGGTGCCGAGCTATCTCACCGTTGCCGAGCTGGAGACACACCTGCGCACGGCAGCGAGGTCGGCCAAGGTGGCTCTGCGCAGCTCACTGACCCTCACCGGCGAGAGCGACCTGAGGATTCCCGTGGAGGCGGCCGATGCCCTGACGGATGCGGCCACCGAGGCTATGCGCAACAGCGTGCGCCACGGAATCTGGACGGACGGCAGACCGGTGCAGCGAGAGGCACGGGCGACGGTCGAGAACTCCACGATTGAGATCGTCGTCAGCGATGACGGCCGCGGCTTCAACCCCAACCGGGTCGGCATCGATCGACTTGGTGTGCGGCTGAGCATTCTTGAGCGGGTCAACTCCCAGCCCGGCGGGCACGCCGAGGTTCGCTCGTCCAAGGGCGCCGGCACGACGGTGCGACTGACGTGGTCCGCCCCCGCCGAGGAGCGGTCCGAGTGACCACCGACGTCGCGTCGATCGTGCGGCTCAATGACTGGGCAGGGCGGGTCGTGCTCGCGTTCTACGGTGTTGGAACCACGATTGTCGCGCTCCTCAACCTGCGTGGCTACATCATCCCCGGACTCGCGGTGGTCAGTCTCATCTTGCTCTGGTTCGCCCTCGGGATTCTCGCGCGCCCCGATCGTGACCCCTTTGGCATGCGCAGCACGCTGGCCATCGTGTCGATCGTCGCCGTCGTCACGGCTCTCTCGTGCTGGAACATCGCCGACGTCGAGCACCCCGGCTACACGACCTGGCCCCTCGGCGCCATGACCTTTTTGCTGTTCGTGCTGGCCCTGCGCGGCCGACGCGGATGGGCCTGGGTCGGCTTCGCACTGCTCGCCGCAGTCTCCATCGTCACCGGTGTCTTCTCCGACCAGGACGGCCTCATGGTGATCAACGATGTCGCCCGGCAGTCAGGTACCCTGCTGCTTGGAACCCTCTTCGCGCTGGTGCTGCGACGCTCCAGCCAGACCATCACCGCGATTCAGTCCAACCAGCTCACCCGCACCACCGTGGCGGCGGCGAGCGCCGCGGCCACCCGCGAGCGCGCTGCGCAGAACGCGCGCCTCGAGCGGGATGCGCGGCCCGCCCTCGAGCGAATCCTGCAGCCTCAGCCACTGAGCGCCGACGAGCAGCAGCACTTCTCGCTTCTGGAGGCCACGCTGCGCGACGGAATCCGCGCGTCTGGCTTCAGCAGCGAGCGCATCGCCGAGGCGACACGCGCGGCCCGCCAACGCGGGCTCACCGTCGTTCTTCTCGACGACCGCGGCGGCGAGCTTGTCGACGGCGAGCGCGACATCGTCGAGGCCGCGCTGCTGGAACAACTGACTGGCACCGCGGAGGGCGCGATCACCGCGCGCCTCAGCCCACTCGACCGCGAGGAACTCGCAACCATCGTCATCGAGGAAGGCGGGCAGTACCGCCGGGTAGTCGTGACGCACGATGGCGCAGAGGTCACGCACCTGTAGCGCGCGCTGAGTCGCCGCCGTTAGTACTGCCAGGGGTACGGGGACCAGTCGGGCTGCCGCTTCTCGAGAAACGCGTCACGCCCCTCGACCGCCTCGTCGGTGCCGTAGGCGAGGCGGGTGGCCTCACCGGCGAACAGCTGCTGCCCGACGATGCCCTCGTCGACCGCGTTCATCGCGAACTTGAGCATGCGAATGGCGGTCGGAGACTTGGTGAGGATGGTCTGCGCCCAGTCGTAGGCTTCCGCCTCCAGCTGCTCGTGCGGCACCACCGCGTTGACGGCACCCATCTGCATGGCTCGTGCGGCGTCGTACTCCCGAGCGAGAAAGAAGACCTCGCGGGCGAACTTCTGCCCGACCTGCTTGGCGAAGTAAGCGCTGCCGTAGCCGGCGTCGAAGGAGCCGACATCGGCATCCGTCTGCTTGAATCTGCCGTGCTCCGCGCTCGCGATGGTCAGGTCGCAGACGACGTGCAGCGAGTGACCCCCGCCGGCGGCCCAGCCGGGCACGACCGCGATGACCACCTTCGGCATGAAGCGGATCAGGCGCTGCACCTCGAGGATGTGCAGGCGACCGGGACCCGTGGACCCGTCCGCATATTGATACCCATCACGGCCACGGATGCGCTGGTCGCCCCCCGAGCAGAATGCCCAGCCGCCGTCTTTCGGGCTCGGTCCGTTGCCGGTAAGCAGCACGACGCCGATCCGCGGGTTCTGCCGTGCGTCGTCGAGCGCGCGGTAGAGCTCGTCAACGGTCTGCGGGCGAAACGCGTTGCGCACCTCGGGCCGGTTGAAGGCGATCCTCGCAACGCGACCAGCGTGATCGTGGTGGTAGGTGAGGTCGGCCAGCTCGGAGAAGCCCTCGACCTCCGTCCACAGGGAGGAATCGAACAGCTCGGATACCGGGGCGGCCATGCGGCAAGCCTATCCGCGGTAGTCGGGCTTGGTTTCGTCCTCGTAGGGCGCGAGCGCGGTAACGAAACTGTCGCGGTCACCCTCCGCCAACAGGTAGCTGGCCGCAGCACGGAGCCGCACGAAGAGAGTGCCATCAGGGTTCTCGCCCACCCAGTAGGTCGAGCCGAAGCCGTCGTCCGTCGGCACCGTGCTGTCGAAGACATCGATGTCGACGGCGAGCCCGTTGAAGGCGTCGGTGAAGGTCCAGGCCGACCAGACAGCCTGCTGTGAGCGGTCCTCCGAGCCGAAGAAGTAGACGGCGTCCTCACCATCAACCTCGTCGTTGCTGAACACAACCGTGGTCTCGGGTCGGGCCGACATCACACCGCTGAAGATCGCGATGATCTTCTCCCGCGCCTGCGGATCGTCGATGCTCGAGGTTCCGACGAGCGTGTCGCTGGTGAAGTTGTGGAGCATCGAGTCGCCGCCGTAGCCGTTGCTCGAGGGGTTGGTGCTGCCCGGAGTATCGACCCTCCACTCGAAACCGAAGGCGGCGAGCTCGGCCTGCAGCTGACCGATGAGCGCATCGCCCTCTGCCTTCGCCTGCTCAAGCGATTGGCCGTCGAGCACCTCATCGGTGGTCACGAAGTAGCTGCCGGGGTAGCTGGTCCACTCGTCCGCGACAGGAACAACCTCTGCGACCCCCTGGCTGACGGCGTACCCAACGATGCCGAGGGCCAGGATGCCGGCGACCACCGCGCCTGCAACTACCGCGCCCCGGCCGCCTGATCGTCCCGCCGTCGGCACCGCCTGGGCGCTGAACTGCCGCGCCGTTCGCGCATTGGTCACTGGGCCCGACGAGAGCCCGAGTCGTCGTTGCGTCTGCTCGAGCGTCTCCTGTGCCATAGGGCTACTCTACGAAGCGGCCCGCCCAGGTGAGAACGATCGACAGAATCCACGGGTTCGCAATGGCCCCTGCGAGCATCGCCACCAGACCCGGGATGCGCCCTCGGCCGGTCACCACGGCGACCACCCCGGCGAGCACCGCGACACCGCTCGCGCCGAGAGCGATCCAGGTGAACAGTGCGCTGCGCTCGAGGAGCGCCGCGATCACGGCTGCGACGGCCATGATGGCAACGAGCAGCGCCCCCGCTCCCAACGCCGGTGTGCGCGGCGCGCGGTCACGCGGGCCGTGCTCGACGACCGTCGCCCCGCGCCCGAACACCTCGATACCTCGTGCCATAGCCCCACGTTATTGCGAGACTTGCACGTATGCTCCCCTCCCTCACCGATCTGCTCGCGACGGCGCGAGTTGTCGACCTGCCCCTGCGCACCCGGTTTCGCGGCCTCGATCGCCGTGAGGCTCTGCTATTTGAGGGCCCTCTCGGCTGGGCAGAGTTCTCACCGTTTACCGAGTACGCCGACGACGAGGCGGTCGCCTGGCTTCGCGCGGCGATCGACTTCGCCTGGCGTGACGCGCCGCGGGCCCACCGTCAGAGCATTCCCGTCAACGCGACGCTGCCAGCGGTCGGTCCCGGGCAGGTGGAGTCGGTGCTACAGCGCTTCAGGCCGTGTCGCACCGTCAAGGTGAAGGTCGCCGAACCGGGCCAGGTGCTCGCCGATGACGTCGCCCGCGTCGCCGCCGCGCGCGACTACCTCGGCCCGGAGGGCCGGATCCGCGTCGATGCCAACGGTGCGTGGAACGTCGACGAGGCCGAACACGCCATTCACGCCCTCGCCCGCTTCGACCTTGAGTACGTCGAGCAGCCCTGCGCGAGCGTTGACGAGCTCTTCGAGCTGCGGCAGCGGGTGAAGTACATGGGCATTCCTATCGCCGCCGACGAGTCGGTGCGCAAGGCCGCCGACCCGCTCGCCGTCGCGCGGGCGGGCGCCGCCGACGTGCTCGTCATCAAAGTTCAGCCGCTCGGCGGAGTGCACGCGGCGCTGGCCATCGCGTCCGAGGCGGGGCTGCCCGTCGTCGTGTCGAGCGCACTCGACACCGCGGTCGGCCTCAGCATGGGTCTGCAGCTCGCCGCCTCGCTGCCGCAGCTCGAGTTCGACTGCGGGCTCGCGACATCCGCCCTCTTTGTCGACGACGTCACGGATGACCGTCCCCTGCCCGAGAACGGAGAGATCGCGGTGCGCCGCATCGCCCCAACCTCGCAGCTTCTTGCCCAGCACGCAGCAACGCCGGAGCGCAGCGAGTGGTGGCTCGCGCGGCTCCGGCGTTGCTATGAACTGCTAGAAGGCTAGACAGCTTCTAGTGAACTCAGCTTCTAGTGAACTCAGGGAGGCGGGTACAGGAAGAGGGCAACCTCAGACGCCGCGATCGTGCGCGTGTGGTACGACGCGTCACCGCCCCAGTTGTACTCTTCAAGGTTCACACTGCCGTCGCCGTTGACGCTCTTCACGTAGGCGACGTGGTTGCCGTTGAACCAGGCGACCGCACCGGTCACCGGGGTGTTGCTCGTCTGCCAGCCGTTGGCGTTCCACGCTGACGCCCACCGGGAGGCCGAGCCGCCGTTGGGGGTCATGTTCGCCCAGACGTAGGCGTAGGGGCCGGTCGTGCCGTGGTCGCGGTTGATGCGCCACGCGACGAAGTCGGTGCACTGACGAGCGACGTAGCCGAGAGGCGAAAGCCCGCCGCCGGAGGCACGCCACGGGTAGTCATCGCCGGCCTGCTGGGGACCGACCGTCGAGTACGCTCCGGCGCGAGCCTGGGCGGCCTGGCGGGCGACGATCTGTGCATGGGTGTCGGCAGTGAATGCGCTGCGCGAGACGGTGGTTGCCGCTCCGGTGGTCACCGAGACCGACTGGCCGTCGTTGCTGAGCTTCGGCGCTGCGAGCGCGACCGCGGTGTCGTCGCCGAAGGCACTGGTACCAGCGGCGAGAGCGGGAATCGAGGTGGCGAGCAGGAAGCCCGGAATCATCAGAAAGGTGAGAAAGCCGAACACGCGCTGGTGAATCGGGCGCTTCGAGACAGCGGGTCGAACAACGACAACAACCTGGGTGGGCACCTCAGTTGGGAGTTCGACAGCAGAGCTTTTCTTACTCATGAACTTGGGTAGCAAAGGGTAAATCCTCACACGGTGACACGCGCGCAATGGGTAAAAATGCACCGGTCACGAACAGTTACGAATAGACGGACTTCATCCACCGTAGGTGATAACGAGCCTTTTGTCGCGTTTTCGTTGGGTTTACAAACCCGAGTAGGCGTGCAAGCCCTTGAAGAAAAGGTTCACGACGGTGAAGTTGAACATGACCGCGGAGAAGCCGATGATCGCGAGAACGGCCGAACGCGAACCGCGCCATCCGCGGGTGGCGCGGGCGTGAATGTAGCCCGCGAAGATGGTCCAGATGATGAAAGTCCAGACCTCTTTGGTGTCCCATCCCCAGTACCGGCCCCACGCGCGCTCGGCCCAGACGGCACCGGCGATGAGGGTGAAGGTCCAGAAGACGAAGCCAATGAGAATCACGCGGTAGGCAAGGTTTTCGAGCTTCTCTGCAGACGGCAGAGTGGCGAGAAAGCCGGGGCCGCCCCGACCCGCCTCGCGCCGAGCCTGCAGCAGCTGGGTGATCGAGAGACCCGCGCCGAGGGCGAAGAACGACGTGCCAAGCACGGCAACGAAAACGTGGATGACGAGCCAAGCCGACTGCAGCGCGTCGGGCAGCGGAATCACGTCGACATAGAAGTTGACGGTCGCGAGGCCGAGCAGGATCAGGCAGAAGCCGACGATGTAGGCGCCGAGGAAGCGCAGGTCCTGCCAGAACTGCACCAGCAGGAAGACGCCGACGATGATCGCCGTCGCGGTGAGCGAGAACTCGAACATGTTGGCCCACGGCACGCGACCGGCGGCGATACCGCGCAGCAGGGCGCCGGCGGCGTGCAGCGCCCAGCCGACGATGGTGAGCGCCATGGCCGTTTTCAGTGCACGGCTTCGAGCGGCGACGGGCGCCTCGGTGACGACTCTCTCGAGCAGGGCGGTTGCGCGGCCGGCCGCGCTCGACTTCGCCGCGGCAACCTCGACAACCGCCGGCGTGACCGCCGACCGCTTCGCGAGGTCGACGGTGAAGAAGATGAACGCGAGGGTGTAGACGGCCATCGCGGAGTAGACCGCGATGAGCGAGAAGGACACGAGGGTCTGGGTCACGGCTTAACCCTAAGCGAGAGAGCCTCCGCGTGCTTCTTTGCGAGATCGGCAACCGCAGCCTCGAGAGTCGGGTCTTCGCCGCGGGCGAGGCCGGCGTACTCGACGCGAGAGCCGACGACCTTCACCCACACGCGGCGTCGGGGAATGAAGAGGCTGGTCAGCAGCCCACCAACCACCAGCAGCGCGAAGAACAGCACCCACAGCTGTGAGGGGTCGTGGTGGATGTCGAGGGAGGCGAAGCGCTTGACGTCGCTCAGCTCGATCGAGCCGAGCCCGTTCGGCAGATCGACCTTGTCGCCTACCTCGAGCTGCAGGGCGGGCTCGGGGCCGTTGCGTCCGGCCTGCAACGTCAGCGAACCGGTGTCGAGCACATAGACGGATCGCGGAACCCCCGCATCAAGGCCGAGATCGCCGGTGTAGACGCTCAGCTGCAGCACGGGGTTGACGAGGTCGGGGTAGCCAGAGGCGAGGGCACCGGTGGGCAGCTCGGCGGCCGTCGGGTAGAAGAAGCCGACGATGCCTACCTGCTCAGCCAGGCCATCCGGCACCTTGACGACGCCGATGGAGGTGAGGTTGGCGTCCTGTGGAAGGAAGGGCACGGAGTCGGTCCAGACAACGTTGCCGTCGGGGTCGCGCACGGTGATCGTCGGCGCGTAGCCGTTGCCGAGCAGGTAGACCTGTGAGCCGCCAATGTCGAGCGGCTCGTTCACCTTGATGTCGGCCTTCGTCGGCTCTGAGCCCGGCTGCGTGGTGGTGACCGAGGCGACGAAGTTGGTGGCCTGGCCGATCGCATCCTTGTTCTTCAGCTCGTACTTGACGCTGAAGTCGTCGAGAGCGATGCGGAAGGGGTCGAGCGAGTCGCTCGAGAAGAAGCGACCAGGGTTGAACGAGTCGTAGTCGCCGAGCACATTGACGAACTTCTGCCCCTCGACGACCACCCGCTGCCCGGTGTAGCCGAAGCCACCGCCGATGCCGACCGTGACGAGCACGCCGATGAGCGCGGTGTGAAATACGAGGTTGCCTGTCTCGCGAAGGTAGCCGCGCTCTGCGCTGACAGAGTCGCCATAGATCTCGGTGCGGTAGCCCTGCTTCTTAAGCAGGGCGGTCGCGGTCTCGATGGCGGTAGCGGCATCCGTCTCGGTTTCGACGCTGGTGAAGGCGGCCAGCCGCTCGAGGCGGGCCGGGGTCTTCGGCGGGCGCGCGCGCAGCGCAAGAAAGTGGTGACGGGTGCGCGGAATGACGCAGCCGATGAGCGAGATGAAGAGCAGAAGGTAGATGGCCGAGAACCACACCGAGCTGTAGGTGCTGAACACCTGAAACCAGTCGAGCACCTTGTAGAGATCCGGGTTCTCGAACTTGAACTGCGCGACACCATTTGGGTCGGAGGTGCGCTGAGGCACCAGCGAACCGGGAATCGCCGCGAAGGCGAGCAGCAGCAGCAGGAACAGTGCCGTGCGCATGCTCGTCAGCTGCCGCCAGAAGAAGCGCAGATAGCCGACCAGCCCGAGCTTGGGCTGCGCGATCGGCTCCGGTGAGTCGAAGTGGTCAGAGGGCCGGGACGAACTCATTGATCACCACCCCCAGATCGCTCATGAGAATCGACCACAGGCCGCTGACCATGAGCACTCCAATCGCGACGAGAATCGCGCCGCCGACGATATTAATGACACGGATGTGACGCTTCGCCCACGCGACGCTGGTCGTCACCCAGCCGAAGCCGAGTGCAATAAGCAGAAACGGAATACCGAGCCCCACCGAGTACGCCACCCCGAGCAGCACGCCCTGCCACGCGGATCCGCCGCTGAGGCTGATCGCCGTGATCGTGGCGAGCGTGGGGCTGAGGCACGGCGTCCAGCCGAGGCCGAAGACGATGCCGAGCAGGGGGGCGCCCACGAGACCAGTGCGCGGTGCCCATCCCGGCTTGACAGTGCGCTGCAGGAAGGTGAACTGGCCGATGAACACCAGGCCGAGCGCAATCACCAGCACGCCAGCGATACGGATGATGAGGTCGTCCCAGCGCACCAGCCAGATGCCGAGGGCGCCGAAGGCCGCGTTCGTCAGGGTGAAGACCAACGTGAAGCCGAGGATGAACAGCAACACGCCCGCAACGAGACGACGGCGGTCGGGCTGGCCGTCCGCTCCGGTGACGCCGCCGACGTAGCCGAGGTAGCCCGGAACAAGAGGCAGGATGCACGGCGAGAGAAAGGAGACAAGCCCAGCCAGGATAGCGATGGGGATCGCGACAAAGAGGGGCCCGTCGACGCTCACTCGGCGATCGCCTCGCGAATGATGGTCTTCAGAATCGACGGCTCCTCGATGAGCCCGAGGAAGCGCGCGGCAACCCGACCCTGCTTGTCGAGCACGATCGTCGTCGGCACCGCGTTCGGCGCGACGGTGCCTGCGAAGGCGAGCAGCATGTTGCCGTCGTTCGCGTCGATCACCGAGGGGTAGCTGATGCCGAACTCCTTCTCGAAGCCGGCAGCCGTCTCGGCCTGGTCACGCACATTCACACCGAGAAAGCTCGCACCCTGCCCGTCGAAGGACTGGTGCAGCGCCTCGAGGTCGGGCGCCTCCACACGGCAGGGCGGGCATGCGGCGTACCAGAAGTTGACGACCACCACCTGGCCCTCGTAGTCGGCGCTCGAGACGGGCTCGCCCGCATCCGTCTCGCCGTCGAAGACGATCGCGTCACCGCGGTCTTTGACGTCGATGACGGTAAGCGTGCCGTCACCGCTGATGTAGTTCTGGTTCGTGCCGCTTTCGTACTGCTGGGCGAGGGGGTCTGCCGAGCAGCCCGCGAGCACAAGCAGCACGAGGGCTGCGGGAATGAGGCGCTTCACACGGCTCCAAGGTCGACGGATGCTGCCAGCAAGTCTTGCGCGGGATCCTGATAGCCAACCTCGACCCAGACACCATCGCGGCGCTCGAAGCTGGTGATGCTCGAGAGGTTGCAGCGACGCTTGCGCGGGTCGTGCGGGAGGCGCAATCCGTTGATGCGCCGGGTGGCCATCCAGATCGGCGACTGGTGGCTGACCATGACGACCTCGCCGCCCTCGGACGCCTCCCATGCGTCATCCATCGCACTGACAACGCGGGCGGCGATCTGAACGAACGGCTCGCCCCAGCTCGGAAGCGAGGGGTTGTAGATCCATCCCCAGTACTTCGGGTTGAGCATCATGCGGGCGTTGACACCCCGCGAGCCCTCGAACTTGTTCGTCGGCTCGATGATGCGCTCTTCTGTGGTGATTGGCAGGTCGAAGCGCTGCGACCACGGCTGGGCCGACTCCTGCGCGCGCAGCAGCGGGCTCGCATAGAGAGCGGTGATCGGCCGGCCGGCCATCGACTCGGCTGCGGCATCCGCCATCCGGTGCCCGAGCTCAGACAGGTGGTACCCGTCGAGGCGCCCATAGAGGATGCGGTCAGGGTTGAAGACCTCGCCGTGGCGCACGAGGTGGAGACGGTCTGCTGGCACCCGGTAATTCTACGTTCTGTAGAGCGCAAGCTCCCCCCGTGCATAACTCCTGCAATCCGCCGGCGTCAGGCACTTCGCTGCGCGCGCCACACCCGCACCCGCCGGGACTGCAGGAGTTATGCAGCAGAAACGGCGAACGGATGCCGCGGCTAAACTCTGGGGGTGACTGAACGCACCCTGATCAAGAATCTGGCCGCCACCGCTGAGGGCCCCATCTCCGTCTCTGGATGGGTCGACACCGTGCGTGATCAGAAGAAGGTGCAGTTCGTCGTGCTGCGCGACGAGTCGGGCGCAACCCAGCTCGTGCACCCCAAGGCCCCAGAAGGCGAAGAGGATGCGATCGCCGAGACCATCTCCGCCCTCATGGTCGGCACCTTCCTCACCGCAACCGGTGAGCTCAAGCACGACGAGCGCGTCAAGCTCGGCGGCGTAGAGATCAAGCTCGACGGCCTGACACTCTCAACCGAGACCACCCTCGACTCCCCCATTGCCGACGACTCCGGCATCGACAAGCGCATGGACTGGCGCTTCCTCGACCTGCGGGTTCCGAAGAACGCTCTGATCTTCCGCATCCAGACCACCCTCGAGCACGCCTGGCGCACCTACTGGGTCGAGAACGACTTCGTCGAGCTGCACACCCCGAAGCTCATGGCGTCGGCCAGTGAGTCGAAGGCCGAGCTCTTCGAGGTCGAGTACTTCGAGACCAAGGCCTACCTGTCGCAGAGCCCGCAGTTCTTCAAGCAGATGGCGCAGCCCGCCGGCTTCGGCAAGATCTTCGAGGTCGGACCGGCCTTCCGCGCCGACCCGTCGTTCACGAGCCGGCACGCCACCGAGTTCACCTCCGTCGACTCCGAGATCAGCTGGATCGACAGCCACGAAGACGTCATGAAGCTGCACGAGGAGCTGCTCGTGGCCGGCTTCCAGGCGGTCAAAGACAAGCACGGGGCCGAGATCGAGGCGCTCTTCGGCGTCGAGGTGACGGTGCCGACGCTGCCGTTCCCCCGCATCCCGCTCGCCGAGGCCAAGAAGGTCGTCGCCGAGCGCGGCTACGAGGTGCCGCGTCACGACGACGACATGGACCCCGAGGGCGAGCGACAGATCGCGGCGTGGGCGAAGGAGACCTACGGGCACGAGTTCGTCTTCCTCACCGACTATGCCTCGAGCATCCGCCCGTTTTATCACATGCGTCACGAGGGCGATGACTCGCTCACGAACAGCTACGACCTCATCTTCAACGGCGTCGAGATCTCGACCGGCGCCCAGCGCGAGCACCGCGTTGAGAAGCTGATCGAGCAGGCGAAGGGCAAGGGACTCGAGCCCGAGGAGCTCGACTTCTACCTCGACTTCTTCCGCTACGGCGTGCCGCCGCACGGCGGATTCGGCATGGGACTCAGCCGCGTGCTCATGCTCATGCTGCACCTGCCGAACCTGCGCGAGACGACGTACCTGTTCCGCGGGCCGACGCGACTGCTGCCCTAGCATCCGTTTACTTTCATAAGGGATGATGCAGTCATGTCCAAGAAAATCGACGAAGCACGAAAGCACCTCACCAAGGCGCTCAAGAAGCACGCAGAGGTAGTTGGCGGCCAGGCCGTCTCACTGAAGAAGGCGGAGCGCGCCGCCGCCCGGGTGGCCGAGGCAGCCACTGCCTACGCCGAACTGGTGGAGAAGAAGACCGGACTCTCGAGCCCATTCCAGGGCGTCGAGCCCGAGGGCCTCGAGGCAGAGACGGTCGCCTCGCTCTCGGCCGAGCGCGACAAGCTCTCGACCAAGCCGGTCGACACCCTCGCCTAAGTAGGGGCGCCTAGACCTCGAAGTCGACCGAGGCGCGGGCGACGACCCGCGCCTTGACGATCTCGGCGGCTTTGAGGTGCTCCGGGTGCACCTGGTAGGCGTCAAGGTCGGCAAGCGTCGCGAAGTCTGCAACGAGAACCACATCGTGGTTCTTGTCGGCGTACGCGACGTTGCGCGAGACACTCAGCGTCAAAATCTCGGGGATGACGCCAACGAGTCCGGTCAGTGCCGCCGTGATCTCGGCGACGGCGGGTGCCGAGGCCGCCTCATCCTGCGCGGCAAGCTTCCAACTGACAATGTGGCGAATCATCGCGATGCCTCCTCGAGGGCCGTTCGCAGTCGCGTCTCGTTGACGCGCCAGATGTTGTGCACCGCGCCATCGATGAGCAGCACAGGAATCTCTTCGACGTACTTCTCCATCAGCGCGGGGTCATCGAGGATCGAACGCTGTTCAAGCTCGACGGCCGGGTAGTCGACAAGCACTCCTTCTACCACCGCGAGGGCATCCTCGCAGAGGTGGCACTCGGGTTTGCCGATGAGGGTCAGCACTGTCATTCGCCCAGCCTAGGTCAGCGGGGTGGATAGGCTGTCTGGACGATGCCCACCGACGTGCCCCTCCCCTCGACCGATCGCCCGATCATCGCCTTCTTCGATGTCGACAACACCCTGCTGCGTGGGGCGAGCGTCTTCCAGCTCGGCAAGGGTGCCTTTCGCAAGGGTCTCATCACTGCTCGCGACATCGCCCGCTTCAGCTGGCACCAGTTTCGCTTTCTCGCTGTCGGCGAGAACGGCAAGCACATGTCGGCCGCTCGCGAGCGGGCCCTCGAGCTGATCGGCGGCCACAAGGAGGCAGAGCTTCAGCAGCTGGCCGAGGACATCTACGAGAAAGACATCGCGCCCAAGCTCTGGCCCGAGACCCTCGAGATCGCCCGCGAGCACCAGCGCAAAGGTCACGAGGTGTGGCTGATCAGCGCCACCCCGCTGCTCATGGGCGAGGTGATCGCCCGGCGACTCGGTCTGACCGGCGCCCTCGGCACCCGTGTCGAGCAGGTGGACGGCATCTTCACCGGTCGGCTCATCGGCCACATGCTGCACGGCCAGGAGAAAGCTATCGCCGCCGCCAAGCTCGTCACGGAGAAGGGCGCGTCACTCGCCGACTGCTGGGCCTACTCCGACAGCCGCAACGACATCCCGCTGCTGTCGCTCGTTGGCAACCGCACGGTCGTCAACCCGGATGTGCTGCTCGCCAAGCACGCCAAGGCTGAAGACTGGAACGTGCTGCAGCTCAACAAGTCGAGCATCAAGGATGCCCGCCGACGCGTCAAGCGCGAGGCGCGCGAATCGCGCCGGGACAACAAGAAAGGCACCACGCCGTAGCGTGATGCCCTGTCTTGTAAGAAGGTTTACTTCTTGTTGCGACGCTGGTGACGCGTCTTGCGAAGCAGCTTGCGGTGCTTCTTCTTCGCCATACGCTTGCGGCGCTTCTTGATGACTGAACCCATGGGTACCTCACTGGTTGCTGGTTGGACCTAAAACGGTCCGAATGCAGAACCGTGGAAAAAAAGGACTCGGCGAGTCTACCGCACTCTCAGCCGACGTCTGCGATAGGGGTCTGGATGACCGCCTGAACCGCCGTCTCGGGGATGCGAAACGAGCGCCCGAAGCGAATGGCCGGCAGCTCGCCCGAGTGCACGAGGCGGTAGACCGTCATGTTCGAGACGCGCATCATGTCGGCCACCTCAGAGACGGTGAGGAAGCGCACGTCGGCGAGACCCTGTGCCATTGCTTTCCCCCATGTACGACTATCCGCACTCGTGACGGATGTGACTGGAGTGCTGAAACGTAAATATAGGGGCTGCCGTTAGTCGCCGTCTACGCCCAGTTCGGCCGACTTCTTGCGCACGATCTTCGGCAGGCGGGCTGCGACCTTTCCCTGAACGTCGGCGGCGGCGGCGCGCGCCTGGTGCGTGCCGTCCGCGAGACGGCGACCGAGGGTCTCGCCGAGGTCGGTGCCAGACCACGCCGAGAAGGCGGCGAGGGCATCCGTATCGTGCATTTCGGTGTCGTCGAGGAAGTCGGCAAGCCAGTTCTCGAGGGCGCGCAACGGCGCGGTGTCGAGCTTGTAGAAGTGGTGCTGCCCGTCGGTGCGCACGGTGACCAACCCATGCTCGCGCAGCTTCTGCAGGTGCTTGGAGACGGTTGGCTGGCTGAGGCCGAGCTTCTCAACCAGCTCGCTCACGCTGAGCTCGCCGCCCGGTGTGCCATGCACCCGCGTCGCGTGGAGGGCGCTGAGGAGTTCGCGCCGGGTCTCGTCGGCAAGCAGGTCAAAGATGTCGGCCATGCCAACAGGGTACCGAGGGCACTTCGGGAGTACCATGACAAGCTGTTTCACCGGCCGCCAAGGAGAGGGCGAATGCGCACCAAGCCTGTGCTTCGCATCGGGATCCTCGGTCGCCTACGCGACGTGGTCGATGCTTTCGCCTCATCGACGCCGGCCCGGTTCGCGATCCTCATCTTCTTCGGCCTCATCGTGCTGTTCACGCTGCTGCTGTCGCTACCGATCTCGACGACCTCCGGCCGCATCCCACCCATCTCCGATGCGCTGTTCACCGCGGTCTCCGTCATCTGCGTCACCGGCCTCTCGACGGTCGACATGGCCACTTACTGGTCGCCGTTCGGGCACGTGCTCATTCTCATCGGCGTCGAGATCGGCGGCATCGGCGTGCTCACCCTCGCCTCGATCCTCGGTCTCGTCATCTCGCGCCGCCTGGGCCTCAAGGCCAAGCTCATGGCCGCGAGCGACAGCAACCCGCTGCGAATCCACAAGGGCTCGATCGCCGAGGGGCAGGGCGTCAAGCTCGGCGAGATCGGATCGCTGCTCGCCACCGTCGCCATCAGCGCCCTCGTCATCGAGGGGGCAATCGCGCTGCTACTTCTGCCGCGCATCCTCATCGAGGGCGAGCCCCTCGGCGAGGCGATCTGGCAGTCGTTCTACTTCTCGGTCATGGCTTTCACCAACACCGGGTTCCTGCCGACGGCCGAGGGGCTCACCCCCTACGCCAGCGACTACTGGTTTCTCGGCATGCTCATGATCGGCGTCTTCCTCGGCGCCGTCGGGTTCCCGGTGATCTACGCTCTCATGCGCAACATCCGGCGGCCCAAGCGCTGGTCGGTGCACGTCAAGCTCACCCTCACCACGACCCTTCTGCTCTTCGTACTCGGCGGGCTCGCCTTCATGCTGCTCGAGTTCAACAACCCCGCGACCATCGGCACTCTCGACGCTGGCCAGAAGGCGTTTCAACCCTTCTTCCTCTCGATGATGACGCGGTCGGGCGGGTTCTCGACGGTCAACATCCACGAGCTCAACGGCTCGAGCCTGCTCGTGGCCGACATGCTCATGTTCATTGGCGGTGGATCCGCCTCCACCGCTGGCGGCATCAAGGTGACCACCCTCGCCGTGCTGTTCCTCGCGGCCTTCGCCGAGGCCCGTGGACAGGACGAGATGGAGGCCTTTGACCGCCGGATCCCGCAGGATGTGCTGCGCCTCGGAGTCAGCGTCGTGCTGTGGGGCGCGACCACCGTCGCGGGCGCGAGCATCATCCTGCTGCAGCTCACCGGCGCCTCCCTCGACTACGTGCTGTTCGAGGTCATCTCGGCTTTTGCGACATCCGGCCTGTCGACGGGGCTGACGGCAGAGCTGCCCCCAGCCGGGGTCTACGTTCTCGCCGCGACGATGTTCTTCGGTCGCGTTGGTACAGTGACGCTTGCTGCGGCACTGGCCGCGAGCCAGCGGCGGCAGTTGTTCAGACGAGCGGAAGAGAGGCCCATCGTTGGTTGACAGAATTCCCCACGATGCGCCGGTCATCGTTATCGGACTCGGCCGCTTCGGTGCCGCGACCGCCGGACAGCTCGACCGCCTCGACCGCGAGGTGCTCGCCGTCGACGAGGACGCCTCACTCGTGCAGAAGTGGTCAGAGCGCGTCACCCACGCCGTGCAGGCCGACGCCCGCAACATTGACGCCCTTCGCCAGATCGGCGCCCAAGATTTCTCGATCGCCGTCGTCGCCGTCGGCTCGTCGATCGAGGCGTCGGTGCTCATCACCGCCAACCTCGTCGACCTCAAGGTGCCGCAGATCTGGGCCAAGGCGATCAGCCAATCGCACGGCAAGATCCTCTCGCGCATCGGCGCGAACCACGTGATCTACCCCGAGGCCGAGGCGGGCGAACGCGTTGCCCACCTCGTCTCTGGTCGCATGATCGACTTCATCGAGTTCGACGACGATTTCGCGCTGGTAAAGATGTATCCGCCGAAGCCGATTCGCGGTGTTGCCCTCGCCGACTCGCACGTGCGCACCAAGTACGGCATCACCGTCGTTGGAGTGAAGTCGCCGGGCAAGGACTTCACCTACGCGACCGCCGAGACGGTGATCTCGAACCACGACCTCATCATCGTCAGCGGCAACTCCGCCGACATCGAGAAGTTCGCCAGCCTGACGAGCTAGGCGCTCTCTGCGAGTTCCTTCGCGCGCGCGAGCGCCGCGTTGGCGGCCAGTGAGAACAACCCGCTGAGGTCGGCCTCCTGCAGTACGGCGATGGCCCGCTCGGTCGTGCCCTTGGGGCTGGTCACCTTCGTGCGCAGCTCAGCGGGAGAGGAGTCGGATGCCGCCAGCAGCTCGCTCGCCCCCCGGAACGTTCCCTGCACCATGACCGCAGCCTCGTGCTCGCTGAATCCGAGGGCGAGGGCGGTCTTGGTGAGCTCCTCGATCAGCAGGAAGACGTAGGCCGGGCCCGATCCGCTGATCGTGCTCAGGGCGTCGAGCTTGCTCTCTGGCACGACGAGCACGTCGCCAACCGTCTCGAACACGGCCTGAACGATAGCGAGGTCGTCGTCGGTCGCGCGGCTACCCGCCGAGATCCCGGTAACACCACGACCGACAAGGGATGGGGTGTTCGGCATCGAGCGCACGACCGAGCCGCTAACGATGGCCTCCATCGCGGCCGTCGTTACGCCAACGGCGAGGCTGACGACGATGGCGTCCTCGGCGAGCGCCGGAGCAATCTCGCGCAGCACATCCGCCACCATCAGCGGCTTGACGCCGATGAGCACCACACGCGCGCCCTCGACCGCCGTCACATTGGCCTGGGGGTCGAGCTCGGTCGAGACCGCGCCCTCGGTGCCCTCCGCACTCGCCGCCGACTTCGTGGTGATGCGCACATCGGCGTCGTGGCGGCGCAGGCCGCTGAGAATGGCGCCGCCCATCGATCCGGCGCCGATGATCGCGATAGTGGGGAGAGAGTGGCTCATGTCTTCATCCTAGGATTGAGCGCATGAGCACAGGCGGCGGAACCAGAGCGATCATTGCGGCACTCCTAGCGAACCTGGCTATCGCCGTCGCCAAGTTCGTCGCCTTCGTCTTCTCTGGCTCAAGCGCCATGCTCGCCGAGAGTGTGCACTCCCTCGCCGACACCGGCAATCAGGGCCTGCTGCTGCTCGGTGGGCGCAAGAGCCGCAGGAAGGCGGACGCCGCTCATCCCTTCGGCTACGGTCGGGAGCGCTTCGTCTACGCCTTCGTCGTCTCGATCATCCTGTTCTCGATCGGTGGTGTGTTCTCGCTCTACGAGGGCATCGAGAAGCTGCAGCACCCCCACCCGCTCGAGAACCCGTGGATTCCGATCGGCGTTCTTATCTTCGCGATCGTGGCCGAGAGCTTCTCGTTCCGCACCGCCATCAAAGAGGCGAACCACGTGCGCGGCAAGCAGAGCATGATCGCCTTCATTCGTCACTCGAAGTCGCCCGAGCTGCCCGTTGTGCTGCTCGAGGACTTCGCCGCTCTCATCGGCCTCGTGCTCGCCCTCGGCGGCGTCGGCCTCACCATCCTGACCCACAACCCGCTGTTCGACGCGCTCGGCACCATCGCCATCGGTGTGCTGCTCGTGCTCGTCGCAATCGCACTGGGCATCGAGACCAAGAGCCTGCTCGTTGGCGAGGGAGCGAGCCCCGCCGACCACACGAAGATTCGGGATGCCATCAACGCGCGCCCCGAGGTCGAGGCGCTCATCCACATGAAGACCCTCTACCTCGGCCCGGAGGAGCTGCTCGTCGCCGCCAAGGTGGCCTTTGCCAGAACCAAGAAGCTGGCGGATGTCGCCGCGTCGATCAATGCGCTAGAAGCCTCCATCCGCGAGACGGTTCCCGCCGCCCGCGTGATCTACATCGAACCCGACGTGTACGTCGAGCCGGGCGCAGGGCACCCGACGACCGACGCGATCGTGATCAAGTCCGCCGACTAGCGCTTCTCTGCGAAGAACTGCGTGAGCAGCGCCTCCGACTGCTCAGCCAGAACCCCCGCGAAAACCTCAACGCGGTGCGGCAGGCGGCGATCGCGCAGCAGGTCGTAGACCGACCCGGCGGCGCCCGCCTTCTCATCCCACGCGCCGAAGACCACGACCGGCACCCGCGCCTGCAGAATGGCCCCCGCGCACATTGCGCAGGGCTCAAGGGTGACAACGAGCGTCGTGTTCTCCAAGTGCCAGGAGCCGGTGTGCTTGGCGGCTTCGCGCAGGGCGAGCACCTCGGCGTGCGCCGTTGGGTCGTTCACCAGCTCCCGCTCGTTGCGCCCCGACCCGATGACGGCACCCGACGCGTCGAGCACGAGAGCCGCGACCGGAACGTCACCGTGCGCGGTGGCCGCGGCGGCGCTCTCGAGGGCCTGCCGCATCCAATCGGTATATAGGGCGTTCACGATAGCCTGAGCCTATGCGAGTCCACGTTGCCGACCACCCTCTCGTTGCCCACAAGATCACGCTGCTGCGTGACGAGCGCACAAACTCCGCGACCTTTCGTGCGCTCGCTGAGGAGCTCATGATTCTCATCGGCTACGAGGCGACCAAGCAGCTGAAGACTGAGACCGTGTCGGTGACTACGCCCGTTACGACGACAACCGGTCAGCGCCTGAGCGAGCCCCTGCCGCTCGTCGTGCCCATTCTGCGCGCGGGACTCGGACTTCTCGAGGGGATGCTGCGCCTGCTGCCCAGCGCCGAGGTCGGCTTTCTCGGCATGGTGCGCAACGAAGAGACGCTCGAGCCCACCGTCTACTCCGAGCGACTGCCGAAAGACATCACCGGACGCCAGGCAATCATCATCGACCCGATGCTCGCGACCGGCGGCTCTCTCATCGTCGGCCTCAACTACCTCTTCGACCGCGGCATCAGCCAGGTCACCGCGGTCTGCCTTATCGGTGCGCCTGAGGGCGTTGCCGCCGTCGAGGAGGCCATGCAGGGCCGCGACGTCACCCTCGTGCTCGCATCGCTCGACGAGAAGCTCAACGAGGTCGGCTACATCGTGCCCGGGCTCGGCGACGCAGGCGACCGACTGTACGGGGGCGTGTAGTACTGGCAGGTTTGCAGAATGCGCTGGGGTCGCGCAATTGCGATGCAATTGCCCCAAGCTCCACCGCGGGCGTTTGACAACTCGCCGGTTTATGACCGATAGTTGGTTTCATGACTGCCACCACGTTCGCCGTTGCCTCTGCTGAGGTTCGGACGTCTGGCGTCATGTGTTGTCGAATGTGTGCCTAACGGTTCATTCCGCCGGGTTCTCCTCACCAATCCTTGAGTGAGAACTCCGACCGCCTTCCTTTCATTACGGATAGCGGTCCACCTCGACAGCTACACCCCCGAAGGAATCACACCCTCATCATCAGAGGTCCTTCACCACTTACAAGGATTAACACTCATGTCGCTTGCAACCATCGACCTTGCCCACCCCGCCGAGTTTGCCGCCGCTGCACCTCGCCCCGTCACTGAGGCTCCCGCCTCGACCTCGCGTCTTCGCGCGGTTCCCACCGGCACCGAGGCCCGCGGCTTCGTGCTCTACGTCGGAGTCGACGAGCTGAAGGCCATCGAGGCCGGCACCGACCTCGGCGCCGTCGTCGCGCAGCTCAAGGCTCTCGCCTCGCAGCTCGTGCCCACGTCGGAGACCTACGCCGCCGTCGCCCTCGCCCCCCAGGGCGCGGGTGGACGAGACGTGGATGTCGTGCGTCTCGCCCTGCAGGACCCGGCCGCGCTCGCCAAGCACCGCAACACCCCCGAGCCCGAGGCCCCCGTCAAGGGCGGCGTCATCATCGACATCTCGCGCAAGCGCCTGCTGCTCGACGGCGAGACCGCCGCCCTCACGTACAAAGAGTTCGAGCTGCTGCAGTACCTCGTGCTGCGCGAGGGCCGCACGATCGACCGCCACGAGCTCATCGCGTCGCTCTGGGGCGACGGTGACGACGACATTCCCAACGAGCGCACCATCGACGTGCACGTGCGCCGCCTGCGCTCGAAGCTCGGAGCCTACGAGGACATCGTGCGCACCGTGCGCGGCGTCGGCTACCGCTTCGACCGTCACGCCGACGTGTCGATCCGCCAGGCCACCACGCCCAGCCCCGACTTCTTCTGAGCTGCACCCAGCTCACTCGTGAGTAGTTGCCCTCGCCGCCCAGGCTAGAAGGCAACTACTCACGAATCAGGGCTGCGGGTCGTCGTCGACGGCCGGCGCTGAGGTGCGCCCAACTCCCCGCCGCGATGCATGCGAGGGGGAACTAGCCACACCTCATAGGGCTACTCGCCGTCGTTCTCGGTGGAAGACGGCTCCGTGGGAGACGGCTGCGGAGCCTCGTAGCCGACGAGCGGCTGCACGGAGGCCAGCGGCGGCCTCACGTCATCGAAGTAAGGGCCATTGCCCGCATCCCAGCCCGGCGCCTCGGGGCTCGCTTGCAGCGGAAACACGTTCCACCCCTTACGACCCGCCACGTTTTCGTTGGGCACTAGGTAGCTGTAGTCACCGTTCTGCAAGTACTGCTCTATGTATTCCTGATCTTGTCCTGCGAGCGCCAGCGGGTTGCCGTCCTGGTCGAACAACTGGACATCAGAGATTGGCTTGCCATCCGCCCCGTAGGCGAACACGTTGGTGACCTGGTTGCCGTCGAGCACGAGTCCGCTGGCGGGTTCGTAGTAGTAGTCGTCGTTCTCCTGAAGCTGTAACTGGCTGTAGTAGGCGACGGGCCCCGTCATCACCACTGCGACGATGCTGACGATGATGACCGCGGCACGTGACCATCGCCATGGCAGCCACCGCCCGCGCCCCCACTGCACACTGAGCACGACGAGCGCCGCCAGAAGCAACCATTGCATGACGTCATCGGGTACACCCGACCACTGTCGGCGCCAGTTGAAGATCCCAAACACCACCCAGCCCCGCAGCACCCACCAGACGGGCCGCAGCGTTTCGAGAAATGAAAGAGTTGCGGATGCCCAGGGATGCCTTCCGACGAAACCGCGGAACTCATCCCGCAGATCATGGAAGGCCTTCTTGACCGCGGCGTCGAGATCGTGGGAGCGTCGGCCTGAAACGTCGACACCGGCAGCCGCGCGCAGCTCCGCCGCGTAAGCGGCGGCGTCGCCGAGCGGCTCGCCGTCGGCCAGCTTGTCGGCGAGGTCGGCCTCCAGCCCATCCGTGAGGTCGTCGAGAACGTCGGGCCCGAGGTCGGTGAGCTCGCGGCGCACCGCCTTGGCGAATGCGGTCACCTGCTCGTAGTCCAGTGTGGTTGTCATGCCTTCTCCCCAATCTTCACGACGCGCGCGGTGCGCTTCTCGTTGAGCAGGCCAGACATGATGCCCGCAAACTGCTCCCAGCTCTTTCGGTGGTCGGTCAGCATTGCGCGACCCTGGTCGTTGATGCCGTAGTACTTGCGGTGCGGGCCCCCGTCAGAGGGAACGACGTAGCTCGAGAGCATTCCGGCGCTGTAGAGGCGGCGGAGGGTGCCGTAGACGCTAGCGTCGCCGATCTCCTCGATGCCTGCGGTGCGGAGGCGGCGCACGATGTCGTAGCCGTAACCGTCCTCATCGCGAATGACCGCGAGCACGGCGACATCGAGCACTCCCTTGAGTAGCTGTGTGGTGTCCATGGAGTGCACACTACTACGGCTCGCACAGTAGTGTGCAGCACACGCGACCGCGTGTCGGGAAGCTCTCAAGCGCGATGTGCGTTACTTGCAGCATGACAACAATCGGCATCATCGGAGCAGGACACATTGGCAGCCAGGTCGCCCGCGCGGCAGTGGCACACGGATACGACGTGGTGATCAGCAACTCGCGCGGTCCAGAGACCCTCAGCGACCTGGTCGCTGAGCTGGGCGACAAGGCCCGAGCCGCGACGCCGGCCGAAGCCGGAGCCGCGGGTGACTTCGTTGTCGTCACCGTGCCGCTCAAGGCGTATAAGAGCGTGCCCGTCGAGCCGCTCGCCGGCAAGGTGGTCATCGACACGAACAACTACTACTTCGAGCGCGACGGCCACATCGAGGCACTCGACAACAAGCAGACGACGGTCAGCGCGATGCTGCAGCAGCACCTGCCGACCAGTCGCGTGGCGAAGGGCTTCAACCACATCGGCTCCCAGGAGATCACGACCACCGGCAGCCCCGCCGGCACCGAGAACCGTCGCGCGCTCGCCACCTCGAGCGACTTCGACGATGCTGCCAAGCTCGTCACCGATCTCTACGACGAGTTCGGCTTCGACACTGTCAACGTCGGACCTCTCAGCGAGAGCTGGCGCATCGAGCGCGACACCCCCGGCTATGGCATTCGCCAGAACAAGCAGGAGCTGATTGACAACCTCGCTAAGGCTGAGCGCTAGCCACGACTACGGTGGCCCAGCGCTCCTCGTCCTCCTCGACGCGGGCGCTGAGGCCACCGGCCTCGAACAACGCCACCGCCGCGGGCGTCTGCAGGGCGCTCACCTCGGTGAGCAGCGTGCCACCGGGGGCGAGCCACCGCGCCGCCTCGGCGGCGACCCGGCGCACGATCGCGAGGCCGTCGACTCCCCCGTCGAGGGTGAAGCCGGGTTCATAGAGGCGTGCCTCGCGGGGCAGAAGTGATATCTCATCCGTTGGCACATACGGGGCGATGAGGGTGATGAGGTCGACGCGACCGGCGAGGGACGCTGGCAGTGGCTCGAAGAGGTCGCCGAGGTAGACGCTGCCCGCAACGTTGAGGCGGGCGCACTCCACCGCAACGGGGTCGATGTCGGTCGCGTGCAGTTCGGCGGCGCCGATCGCAGCCCCCACCGCACCCGACCCGCAGCACAGGTCGAGCACGACGCGCGGTCGCAGCGCCCGACCGAGCTCCACCAGAAACTCGGTGCGACGGCGCGGCACAAAAACACCCGGCTTAACAGCAAAGCGGATGCCGCCGAGCTCTGCCCACCCCACCACGATTTCCAGCGGAGCACCCTGCACTCGCTGCGCAACCATGCGCTCGACCTCGTCTGCAGATTCAGCCGAGGCGAGGATCACCTCGGCCTCGTCCTCCGCGAAAACGCAGCCTGCGGCACGCAGACGCCGCACGATCTCATCCGGGTCCATTCACCCATTGTCGGCGGCTGGCATAGAGTGTGCACAACACAGGAGCCATTCATGGGCACGTTGTTCTACGGAAACGCCGTCACCGGCATCAGCTTCACCGACCGGGCGCTGCACCATCTGCAGGTCGTGATCACGACCAAGCTGCGGCGCGGCGAGCCCTTTGTCTTCTCGTGGAGCGACAGCATCGAGGTCGGCAGCGGACGCAGCACGATCTGGCTGTCGCCCAGCACGCCGCTGCACTACCGCTACCTCGGCAGCCGTGTTCCGATCGTCAACCGCGAGTGGGTGAAGACGCTGATGGTCTCGGCGAATAGCCCGGGTGGCATGATGCTCAGCCCCGAACCGACCCCGGTAGTCGGGTAACCGCTAGAAGAGCAGGTCGACTCCGAAGACCGCCAGTCCAACGGCGAGTACGCCGAAAAGCAGCGTGATCGGCAGCAGCACCTTCCACGATCCGCTCTGCCCCCGGTAGCTGTCGAGAGCCGCTAGGGCCTTGCTGAACTCGCGGTAGCGACCGATCTGGTGCTGATCTGCCGCGTTGACGACGAAACGATCATCGCGCAGCTCGATGCGACCGACGGGCACGCTGTCGCGCGAGGCTGCCCAGGCATCCGTGCCGAGCATGGAAAGCGAGATCGGGGGAATCGACGTCATGCTCTGATCGTGGCACTGGGCCGCCCGCAAAAAACGGGGTTGATTTTTTGTTTTCGGTTACTGCTGCTCCATCAACTCCAGAACGGCGACACCCGCACCCATCGCCCACTCGTTGGTCAGCGCGCCCAGTTCGGGCACATCCTGCAGTGCCACGCCCGAGGCCGTCAGAACGACGATGACCCCGTCTTTCACCACCTGCACGCCCGTGGCGTCGAGCTGGTCGGCCGGGTCGTACTCGCCTCCCACCTTCAGGGCCCACGCGCCGGCGCCGGCGACCCGGGCGTCGTCGACGATCCACCCGAGCGATTCCATGCTCTCCTCGGTGTACGTGGGGTCGCGCGAGACCCCGAGCGAGATGAACCCGTACGCGGCAAGGTCGGTGCTCGCACTGGCTGTCTCGTCGGTGTACCAGGCGCAGCCGAGGGACGGCCCGTCGTATCCGACCGAGACGCCGTTCTCGCTGTCGGCAATCTCGACGAGCTCTGCGACCTCGTCGCCCAGCGCAGCCTTCACCTCGTCGCACGTGGGGAAGCCGTCGGAGTCGGGGTCAGGGGTGGCCTCGGTCTCTTCCCCCGCGCCACTCGGCACCCTCACGGATGTGCCAGGCGAGCTGTCATCGTCGACGGGGCCGCTGCACCCGCTGAGCAGAACCGCGGTCACGGTCATCGCGGCTAGAAGAATCACACGTGTTGTCATTGGTCAGATCGCTCCTCGTGGCTAACTCCACGATCGACGCTAACGGGGCTGCGGGGTGAGGCTCAAGTCGCGCTGCAACCAGCTCAGCTCACGTGCACCGCAGGCCGACGCTTCGCGTCTTTCTCTGCCTCGCGCAGCACCTCGCGGGTGACGGGCGCGACTTCACCGTTGCCGACGAACAGAAACTTCAGCATGTTCGAGATCGGGTTGCCCTCGGTCCACTCGAAGTAGATGTTCGGCACCACACCGGTTACATCCCTGATCTGCAGCAGCACGGCGGCGAGGGTGCTCGGCACGTTGCCGCTCGTCACCCGCAGCACTCGAAAGCCGTGAACCGTAGTGCCCTGCACGACCAGGGCCTCCTCGAAGTCGGAGGAGTCGCTGGGGTGCACCTCGAGAAAGATCGTCTTCGCGTTGCGAGGTATGTGCGAGTAGCGCCGCTCGTCGGTGTTCTTCGCCTTGTACTCGGCAGCGCTGCCGTTGTCGGGCTCGTTGGCAATGATGCGGATCGCACCGTGCTCAGCGTCGTCCCGCACGAAGGCGAGAGCGGTGTCGTCCAGGGTGACGGACGTCGCACGCACCTCGAACGAGCGGCGCACGCGTGAGACGAGGGAGATCACGAGGATACCGAGAATGAACAGACCGGCGATACGGATGCCGTCCGGCCGCTCGATCACGTTGAGCACGGTCGTGTAGAGAAACACCAGCGTGATCAGCACGAAGCCCGCGAAGCGCTTCATCTGCCGCTTGCGCAGGGTCGAGAGGCTCACTGCGACGGAGGCGGAGGTGATCAGCACCAAAACGCCGGTGGCGTAGGCGCCGCCCTGGGCATCCACGTCGGCCTGGAACACGATGGTGATGAGAAAGGCGATCGCGGTGAACACGAGCACGAGGGGGCGCACTGCGCGTGCCCACTGCGGGGCCATGCCGTAGCGGGGAAGATAGCGCGGCACCAGGTTGAGGAGCCCCGCCATGGCGGAGGCACCAGCGAACCACAGGATGCAGATGGTGCTGATGTCGTAGACCGTGCCGAAGCCAGCGCCGAGGTACTCGTGCGCGAGGTAGGCGAGCGCTCGGCCGTTGGCTTCCCCGCCCGCCTGAAACTCTGCCTGCGGAATCAGCAGGGTCGTGACGAAGCTCGACGAGATGAGGAAGGCGCTCATGATCACCGCAGCGGTCGTGAGCAGGCGATGCGTGCCCCGGATGCGCCCGGCCGGGTTCTCGTCGGTGTCGCCCGCCCGACCCCGCACCTGCGGCATCACCGCGACTCCGGTCTCGAAGCCCGACAGGCCGAGGGCGAGCTTGGGGAAGACGATGAGGGCGACCGCCAGCATCATCCAGGGGTTGGCGTTCTGGGCGGTCAGCGCCGCCCACCAGTCGGTGATGACGACGGGGTTCTCAGAGATGTGCCCCACCGAGACGATCACGACGATGAGGTTGAGCAGCAGGAAGACCGCGACGAGGACAACCGCGATGCCGATGGCCTCCTTGAAGCCGCGCAGAAAGACAATCGCCAGCAGCGTGACGAGCACGAGCGTGATGATGACCTCGTTGCCGTGGAACCACGCAGGAGCGAACGGGTTCTCGACCGCGTGGGCGGTCGCGTCGGCGGCCGAGAGGGTGATGGTGATCATGAAGTCCGTGGCTGCGAACCCCAGCAACACCAGCACGAAGATCTTGCCGGCCCACCACGGCAGCAGACGCTCGAGCATCTGGATGGAGCCCGACCCGCGAAAGCTCTCGCGCGCCACGCGCCGGTAGACGGGCAGCGCACCGAACAGAGTGAGCAGTACAAGCACGATGGTCGCCAGAGGCGACAGCAGGCCAGCGGCGATGGCGGCGATGGCCGGCTGGTAGCCAAGGGTCGAGAAGTAGTCCACGCCGGTCAGGCACATCACGCGCCACCAGGAATGAGTCTTCTCCGGCGTGACGCCGTAGGGGCCCGCGTTGCGACCACGGGAGTCGACGAGGCCCTTGAGTAGCCAGCGACGAAGCGGGCTCTCGGCGGCGGTCTCGGTGGAGCCACGATCAGTCATTTCTTGAGCCTATGGGCGACACCCTTAGCCGATCGCGGGTTGGGCGTAAGGAAACCGTTAGGGATTTGCGAGGCTCTGCGTCGCGCCCAAACTGCCGACGAATCAAACGAAAAACAGCTCTCAGCAAACCAGCAGAAAAATAACGTTTCCATAACTAGCGCCCCGTTACCTTTCCGTTATACAGTCGTCATCAGCGGAAGTTGTTTGCTGTGGCAACTGATGCGGAATGTGATTGCAGGACACTCTTGGTGCAAGGGAGAGGGTCGGCTTCTTGCCTTGGAAGCCGACCCTCAATCCTTTTAACGGGTGATTTCCCTACCTCCCCGCGTTCAGCAAAGTCAGTGCGCGTGCATAGAGTTATCGGGTGAGTGAGAAGTCGCTGGCCGTTGATGCCTGGGAGGCCCTGTTTCGGGCGCAGGTCTCGGTATTGCGCCAGCTCAACACCGAGTTTCCGACGGAAGAGCTCTCACTCAACGAGTACGACGTGCTCTTCAACCTCTCTCGGCAGCCCGATCGCAAGCTGCGGCTGCGTGAGCTCAACAAGCACCTATTGCTGACCCAGCCCAT
>Ga0247732_10000081_pt1 | contig 65535 bp, 58 predicted proteins | sample UWRJL163409C2_FD_180940 | JGI IMG/M metagenome (GOLD analysis project Ga0247732, IMG submission 180940) | Plant litter microbial communities from Arlington Agricultural Research Station in Wisconsin, United States - UWRJ-L163-409C-2 | ecosystem: Environmental > Terrestrial > Plant litter >... | reverse complement strand
AACACATCGACACCACCTGCACCGGACCCTGGTGCGCCGCCCCCGCCACCGAAACCGACGGACACCACCCCGACGAATGGGCACACAGCCACAACACCTCCCTCGACAACTCCGCCCTCCTCTGCCCCACCGACCACAAAATCATCCACAACACCCGCTGGAGCATGACCCGACTCCCCAACGGAGACAAGCAATGGATCTCCCCCAGCGGACGCATCCACCGCATCCCACCCCACAACCGACTCTCCCCCGCCTTCGTCCAAGCGCTCAGACCCGAACCCGACACGGACGACACCACACCACCGCCACCAGTCACCGACGCATGGAACACACCCAGCGACCCGAACGAGGAGCCATTGTTCTAGAAAAGAGGGAACGCTAAATAGGGGGTCGCTGAATCTGTGGGTACGAGCGCGGCACCAGAACAGGCACCGACCCCGGCCGAACAACCCCCGGACGTCCGGCCGACGTCCTGAAGACGGGTCGCTCTACCCGATCCAGATGTCCGCGACGCGCGGCGGAGGTGGAGGAAGAGCGCGCCCGAGGCGCCGCAGGCGACGGCTTCTAGCCGGAATTCACCCGGTAGACGTCGTAGACGGCGTCGATGCGACGCACGGCGTTCAGCACGCGGTCGAGGTGCGTGGTGTCGCCCATCTCGAAGACGAAGCGGCTGATGGCCAGTCGTTGGTTCGAGGTGGAGACCGTGGCGGAGAGGATGTTGACGTGGTTCTCGCTCAGCACGCGCGTGACGTCGGAGAGCAGGCCCGCCCGGTCGAGGGCCTCGACCTGGATCTGCACGAGGAAGACGCTCTTCGACGACGGCGCCCAGTCCACGTCGATCATCCGCTCGGGCTCGGTCATGAGCTCTTTCACGTTCTTGCAGTCGCTGCGGTGCACCGATACGCCGGCGCCCCTCGTGACGAAGCCGACGATCTCGTCGCCGGGCACGGGCGTGCAGCACTTGGCGAGCTTCACCAAAATGTCCGGCGCCCCGCGCACGAGCACCCCCGAGTCGCTGTTGCGCAGCTTGCTCGACCGGCGCTGCGAGGCGAAGGAGACCTCGGAGTCCTCGGTCTCGGTCTCCGCAGCGATCGCTGCGAGCACCTTCTCGATCACCGACTGCGTCGAGATGTGGCCCTCGCCGACGGCCGCGTACAGCGCCGACACGTCTTCGTAGCGCATCTGCGCCGCGACGTCGTTGAAGGAGTCCTGGCTCATCAGCTTCTGCAGCGGCAGGTTCTGCTTGCGCATCGCGCGCGCGATGGCGTCCCTGCCCTGCTCGATCGCCTCGTCGCGGCGCTCCTTGGTGAACCAGCCGCGGATCTTGCTGCGGGCCCGCGGCGACTTGACGAAGTTCAGCCAGTCCTGGCTGGGCCCGGAGTCGGGGTTCTTCGAGGTGAAGACCTCGACCGAGTCGCCGCTGTTCAGCTCGCTCTCGAGCGGGACGAGGCGCCCGTTGACCTTCGCCCCCATGGTGCGGTGGCCGATCTCGGTGTGCACGGCGTAGGCGAAGTCCACCGGGGTGGCACCGGCGGGCAGGCCGATGACCTTGCCCTTCGGGGTGAAGACGTAGACCTCCTTCGCACCGATCTCGAAGCGCAGGGAGTCGAGGAACTCGTCGGGGTCGCTGGTCTCCGCCTCCCAGTCCGAGATGTGCGCGAGCCAGGCCATGTCGCCGTCGTCCTGGGTCTCCGCCGCGACGCCCTTGCCGCCGTTGACCCGCTCCTTGTACTTCCAGTGCGCGGCGACGCCGAACTCGGCGCGCTGGTGCATCTCCTGCGTGCGGATCTGGATCTCCACCGGGCGGCCCTTGGGCCCGAGCACGGTGGTGTGCAGCGACTGGTAGAGGTTGAACTTCGGGGTGGCGATGTAGTCCTTGAAGCGCCCGGGGATCGGGGTCCAGCGGGCATGGATGGAGCCGAGCACCGCGTAGCAGTCGCGCACCGAGTTGACGAGCACACGGATACCGACCAGGTCGTAGATCTCGTCGAACTCGCGGCCGCGCACGATCATCTTCTGGTAGATCGAGTAGTACTGCTTCGGCCGTCCGGCCACGGAGCCCTTGATCCGCGACGCCTTGAGGTCGTCGTTGACGGACTCGATGACGTGCTGCACGAATTCCTCGCGCTGCGGGGTGCGCTGGCGCACCAGGCTCTCGATCTCCACGTAGAGCTTCGGGTAGAGCACGGAGAAGGACAGGTCCTCCAGCTCCCACTTGATGGTCTGGATGCCGAGCCGGTGCGCCAGGGGCGCGTAGATCTCGAGCGTCTCCTTGGCCTTCCGGCTGGCGGTCTCGGTGCTGACGAAGCCCCAGGTGCGCGCGTTGTGCAGGCGGTCGGCGAGCTTGATCACGAGCACGCGGATGTCTTTCGACATGGCGACGACCATCTTGCGAACGGTCTCGGCCTGCGCACTGTCGCCGTACTTGAGCTTGTCGAGCTTCGTGACGCCGTCGACGAGCATCGCGATCTCGTCGCCGAAGTCGTGCCGGAGCGTGTCGAGCTCGTAGTCGGTGTCCTCCACCGTGTCGTGCAGGAGTGCGGCCGCGATGGTCTTCGCGCCGATGCCGAGGTCGGCCAGGATCTGGGCGACCGCCACCGGATGGGTGATGTACGGCTCGCCGCTCCGGCGCTTCTGCCCGCGGTGGGCCAGCTCCGCGGCGGTGTAGGCACGCTCGATCAGCGCGATGTCGGCCTTGGGGTGGTGCAGTCGCACCGTCTTGATCAGACGGTCCACGGCTCCGGCGGGCTGGGCCCGGGAGAAGATGCGCGGGATGAGGCTGCGCAGCGTGGCGGTGTTGTTCGTCGTCTCGCTCATGCCAGCCTCATCCGCCAATTGTAGTCGCGCGTCAGCTGACCTTCTCGACGGCGGGCGCCGCGGCGCTCGCCTCCCGTGCAGCCATCAGGCGCTTGGTGCGCTTGGCGATGGCCGGCTCGTTCTCCCGCAGCTGCGAGTAGACCGGCGCGGCGATGAAGATCGTCGAGTAGGTGCCGATCAGGATGCCGATGAACAGCGAGAGCGCGATGTCGCGCAGGGTGCCGGCGCCGAGAACGACCGAACCGATGAAGAGGATCGCGGCGACGGGGAGCGCCGCCACCACACCGGTGTTGATCGAGCGCACCAGGGTCTGGTTCACAGCGAGGTTGACCGATTCGGCGAAGGTGCGGCTCGAGTTCGGGCCGTCCTCCGTCGTGTTCTCCCTGATCTTGTCGAAGACCACCACCGTGTCGTACAGCGAGTAGCCGAGGATCGTGAGGAATCCGATCACCGCCGAGGGGGTGATCTCGAATCCGAGGATGCCGTACACGCCTGCGGTGATGATGATGTCGTGCAGCAGCGAGACGTTCGCGGCCACCGACATCTTCCAGGTGCGGAAGTACAGCGACATGACGATCGCCGCGAGGATGAGGAACACCACGAGAGCGCGGATGGCCGAGCTGGTGATGTCGGCACCCCACGAGGGGCCGATAAAGGATGCGCTGACGTCGGCGTCCGTCACATCGAAGGCCTCGGCGAGGCCGACGGCCACTCCGCGGGTCTCCTCCGGGGTGAGCTGCTCGGTCTGCACACGCAGTCCGTCGGAGCCGACGGTGGTGACGCGCGGCGAGGCATCCGCTACCGTCTCCTCGACCGTGGCGGTGGCGAGGTCCTGGTTGGCGATCAGATCGTCGTCGAGCGAGGCGATGTTCGTCACCTGGAACTCGGATCCACCGCGGAACTCGATTCCGAAGACGAACCCTCCACGCAGCGCGGGGCCGACGATCGAGGCGAGGATCATCAGCGCTGCGACGATGTACCAGATCCGTCGCTTGCCGACGAAGTTGATGGAACGCTCCCCCGTGTAGAGGTCATTTCCGAACTTGCCGAAGCCGCCCATCAGGAGTCCTTCCCGTCAACGCTGGTAGAGCCGGCCTTCTTGGCTGACGTGCTGGACGCGGCGAGTTCCGCCGCCTTGCGCTCCGCGATCGTCTGGCGACGAGCGGCTTCCTTGCTGGCGCCGGACTTCGTGACCGTCAGGTCGGGAGTGCGGAACTGGGCGCGACCGCGGTAGACCGCACCGAGCGCGTTCGGGTCGAGCCCGCTCGCGGGGTGGCCGCTCGAGAAGAACTTGGTCGTGGCGAGCAGCTGGAGCACCGGGTGGGTGAAGAGCACCACGATGATCACGTCGATGACGGTGGTGATACCGAGGGTGAGCGCGAAACCGCGCACGTTGCCGACGGCGAGCACGAACAGCACGACCGCGGAGAGCAGGTTCACTCCCTTAGCCGCGTAGATGGTGCGCAGCGCGCGCTTCCATCCCGCCTCGACGGCGGAGGTGAGCATCCGCCCGTCCCGCAGTTCGTCGCGTATTCGCTCGAAGTAGACGATGAAGGAGTCGGCCGTGAAGCCGATCGCCACGATCACACCCGCGACGCCGGCGAGCGAGAGGCGGAAGCCCTCGCGCCAGGACAGGATCACGAGGACGAAGTAGGTGATGACACCGGCCACGATGAGCGAGGCCACCGTCACCATTCCGAGCATGCGGTATTGGAAGAAGGAGTAGACGAAGACGAGGAGCAGTCCGATGAGACCGGCGATGAGGCCGCTCTGCAGCTGCGAGGATCCCAGCGTCGCCGAGATCACCTCGTTGCTCTGCGTCTCGAAGCCGATCGGGAGCGCGCCGAACTTGAGCTGGTCGGCGAGGACCTTCGCCGAATCCTGGTCGAAGGAGCCGCTGATCTGCGGCTTGCCGTCGGTGATCGCCGCGTTCGTCGACGGCGCCGAGATGACGCTGCCGTCGAGCACGATCGCGAACTGGTTGCGCACCACGCCAACGCCGTAGCCGTAGAGGCGGGTGGTGACGTCCGAGAACTGCTTGGTGCCCTCGGAGTTGAACTCGATGTTCACACCCCACTGGCCGGTGGACGCGCCCTGCTGGTTCAGCACGAGTCCGGCGGTGGCGTCGCTGATGGTCGCGCCGGCCACCTCGGTCGGGCCGAGGATGAACTTCGAGGTGCCTGCGGCGTCGCAGGTGACGAGGGGCTCGTCGGCGGGGGCGACGTTCGTGCCCTCCGCGTCGAGGGCCGCGCAGTCGAAGTTGGTGTACTTGGCGTCGAGGGCCGGGGTGACCCAGGCCTCGTCGCTCGCGTCGGTCGGCGAGGTGCTCGGCGTGGCCTCGAGCGCGGGGTCGACCGGAGCCGGCGTCGCCGTCCCGTCTTCACCGACGCTGCTGACCGCGGCGGCCTCGGTGCGCAGCACCGGGCGGAACTCGAGCTTCGCGGAGGACTGGATGCGCGCGAGCGTCTCGTCGTCCGGCGTACCCGGGATGGAGACGACCACGTTGCGCGAGCCCTGCGTCGTGATCTCCGCTTCGGAGACGCCGCTGGCGTCGATGCGCTGGCGGATGATCGACACGGCCTGGTCGAGCTGCTCGCCGGTGACCTCTTGGTCGCCCTCGACCTGGGCTTCGAGGATGATCTGGGTGCCGCCCTCGAGGTCGAGAGCGAGCTTGGGGGTCCAAGTCCAGTCCGCCCATGCCACTCCGGCGCCGTTGACGCCGACCAGTGCTGCGATGATGACGGCAAGCCAGGCCAGCGAACGCCAGGCCTTCTTGACCGGGGTGGTTCTTGCCACGTACGGACTCAGCTTTCTTTTTATGTGCGGACGCTACAGCGCCCCACACCCAGATGGCGCCCTCTCGGACGCCAGCACCCCAAGGGTAGTTGTTACTCGTCGATCTTCTTGGTCGAGCGACGGGCGGTCTCGTCTGCGGAGTCGTCGGAGACGGTGGTCTCCTCGTTCTTCGTCAGCTCGACGGGCTTGTCGGCGAGCTCGCCGAACTCGGGGGTCTCGCCCTTCTCGGCGCGTTCGCGGGCCTCCGCCTCGCGGTTGGCGATCTCCATGGCCTCTTCGACCGAGCGCGGTGCGCCGGTCGCGACGCCGTCGACGGTCTCGGTGGGGGTGACGACCTTGGCCAGCGTCTGGCGGTGCACGCGCACGACGTTGCCCGGCGAGACCTCGATCTCGGCGACGTTGTTCACCTCGTCGATGGAGAGGAGGGTGCCGAACAGGCCGAAGTTGGTCATGATCTCGGCGCCGGGGACGATCTGCGAACGCAGCTCTGCCTGCTTGGCCTTGTTCTTGCGGCTGTTGCGGAAGGCGTAGATGACGAAGGCGGCGAGCACAACGACAAGGAGGATGTTCAGTACGGCGTCATTCATGGGAGAACCTCTCGAAAAGCGTGGGGGCCGCGTCAGTCTAGGCGAACTGACTGAACACCCGGGGTGCGGTACGCACCTGTCAAGGACTGGCGGCTACAAGGGAATTATAGGTCATCGCCGAACAGTGCCTCGCTGTGCTTGCTGAGACCGAAATGCTTCCACGCCTCCCGCGTGGCGACGCGGCCGCGCGGGGTGCGGATGAGGAGTCCGATCCGCACCAGGAAGGGCTCGACGACGGCTTCGATGGTCTCGGCCTCCTCGCCCACCGAGACCGCGAGGGTGTTGAGCCCCACCGGTCCGCCGTCGAAGCGGTTCAGCACGATGTTCATCACGGCGCGGTCGAGGCGGTCGAGGCCGAGTTCGTCGACGTCGTAGAGCTTCAGCGCGGCGTTGACCGCATCGATGCCCGCACCCTCGCCGGTGACGATGGCGTAGTCGCGCACCCTGCGCAGCAGCCGGTTCGCGATTCTCGGCGTGCCGCGGCTGCGGCCGGCGATCTCCGACAGCGCGGGGCGCGCGATGTCGAGCTGCAGCATCGCCGCGGCGCGCACCAGCACCTGCTCCAGCTCGCCGGTCTCGTAGAACTCGAGGTGCGCGGTGAATCCGAAGCGGTCGCGCAGCGGGTTGGGCAGCAGCCCGGAGCGGGTGGTGGCCCCCACCAGGGTGAAGGGGGCGAGCTCGAGCGGGATCGAGGTGGCGCCAGCGCCCTTGCCCACCATGATGTCGATGCGGTAGTCCTCCATCGCCAGGTAGAGCATCTCCTCGGCGGAGCGCGCCATGCGGTGGATCTCGTCGATGAAGAGCACCTCGCCGGGCACCAGGGACGACAGCACCGCCGCGAGATCGCCCGCGTGCTGGATCGCCGGACCGCTCGACATGCGCAGCGGCCGGCCGCTCTCGTGCGCGACGATCATCGCGAGGGTGGTCTTTCCCAGGCCGGGAGGGCCGGCGAAGAGGATGTGGTCGGCGGTGCGGCCCTGCATGGCGGCGGCCTGCAGCAGGAGCTGCAGTTGCCCGCGCACCTTCTGCTGGCCGACGAACTCCGAGAGCGACTGCGGGCGCAGCGCGCCCTCGAAGGCGAGCTCGGCGTCGGACTCGGGCTCGGTCAGGGCGAGGTCGGCGCCGTCGAACGACGGACCCCCGGGCGCGGCGCTCACTTGCCGGCCGCCTGCTGCGGGCCGAGCTGGGCCAGGGCGAGCCGGAGCAGCGACGGCATCGTCTCGCGCTCGAGGTCGCTGGCGGCGGCGTAGGCGTCTTCGACGCCCTGCAGCGCGGTGCGCTCCGGCCAGCCGAGCCCGATCAGAGCCATCAGCACGCTGTCGCGCACCGGCGTCGCCGCAACGGATGCCGCGGCCCGCGGTGTCGGGACGACGGCGAGCTTGCCCGCCAGCTGCAGCACGATCAGCTTCGCCGTCTTCGGGCCGATGCCGGACACCTTGCGGAAGGCCGCGTCGTCCTCCGCGGCCACGGCCTGGGCGATCTGGTTGGGGTCGAGGGCCGCGAGCACGCCCATCGCGCTGCGCGGACCTACGCCGGTGACGCTGCGCAGCAGCTCGAACACCGAGAGCTGCTCGGCCTCGGCGAAGCCGTAGAGGCTCAGGTCGTCTTCGCGCACGATCAGCGTCGTGCGCACCGTGGCCTCGGTGCCGATGCGCATCGAGAGTCCGTGCTGCGGCGTCACCTGCACGGAGAGTCCCACTCCCCCGACCTCGATGACAGCTGTGGTTCCCTGAACGGCGAGAACCGTACCTCGCACGGAAGAAATCATGGCCCCAGCCTACGTTTGGCCGCCGACTTCTCGGCGTTGCGCCACGCGAGCTGGGCGGGGGTGAGCGAACCGGGGAGCGGAGCGGATGCGGCTGCCGCCGTCGTCGAGGCACCCGCGGCCAGTCCGGCGCCGCCCGGCATCCCGCCCCGCCAGGCGTGGCAGATCGCGAGGGCCAGCGCATCCGCCGCGTCTGCGGGCTTGGGCGCCTCGTCGAGACCGAGGATCTTGGCGACCATCAGCGCCACCTGCGCCTTGTCGGCCGCACCGTAGCCGGTGACGGCGGCCTTGACCTCGCTCGGCGTGTGCAGCCCGACACTGAGGCCGCTCGCCGCGGCCATGTGCAGGGCGACCCCGCTGGCCTGCGCCGTGCCCATCACCGTGCGCAGGTTGTTCTGCGCGAAGACGCGCTCCAGTGCGAGGGAGTCGGGGCGGTGCTCCTCGATGAGGGCTTCGATCCCCCGACCGATCACGAGCAGGCGCTGCTCGAGCGGCATCTCCGGCGCGGTGCGGATGACGCCGTAGTGCACGAGGGTCGCCGTGCGGGCGGCCGTGACGTCGACGACGCCCACCCCGCAGCGGGTGAGGCCGGGGTCGATGCCCAGTACTCGCAGGGAGCCCCCGGCCCTCTGCACGCTGCCGGGCATCGACACCGTGCGGCTAGTCCTCGTCGAGCTGGGCCTGCACGTCGGCGGGCACCTCGAAGTTGGAGTAGATGTTCTGCACGTCGTCGCTGTCCTCCAGCGCGTCGATGAGGCGGAAGATCTTGCGCGCGGTCTCGGCGTCGACCTCGATGGTGAGGTTCGGCACGAACTCGAGCTCGGAGGAGTCGTAGTCGATCCCGGCCTCCTGCAGCGCGGTGCGGGTCGAGACGAGGTGCGCGGGGTCGGTGATGACCTCGAATCCGCCGCCGTGGTTCTTGACCTCCTCGGCGCCGGCGTCGAGCACGGCCTCCAGGATGTCGTCCTCCGTCACGCCGTCGACCGCGGTGATCGAGATGACGCCCTTGCGGTTGAAGTTGTAGGCGACGCTGCCCGGGTCGGCCAGGGCCGCGCCGTTGCGGGTCATCGTGGCGCGCACGTCGGCGGCCGCGCGGTTCTTGTTGTCGGTGAGGCACTCGATGAGCATCGCGACGCCGTTGGCGCCGTAGCCCTCGTAGATGATCGTCGTGTACTCGACGGACTCGCCGCTGAGGCCGGCGCCGCGCTTGACGGCGCGGTCGATGTTGTCGTTGGGAACCGAGGTCTTCTTGGCCTTCTGGATGGCGTCGACCAGTGTGGGGTTACCCGAGAGGTCTGCACCGCCCATCTTGGCTGCGACTTCGATGTTCTTGATGAGCTTGGCGAACGACTTTGCACGGCGCGAATCGGTGATCGCCTTCTTGTGCTTGGTGGTTGCCCATTTGGAGTGGCCTGACATGCTGGATATTCTATCCAACCCGGGAGGCGGCCGAGCCGCCATCCGTGCCCGCGATCCGCACTCCGGACGATTTCAGCTCGAGTCCGGCGAGGGCGCGCATCACCGCGACGTCGCCGCGGCGCCAGGCGGCCATCGGGTCGGCGTCGATGCGGGCGAGGGTCGCGAGCTTCTGCCCGCTGAGGGCGCGCAGGGCGAGCAGGTCGATGCCGGCTCCGGCCGAGACGAGACGCTTCGCCTGCGAGGCGCGACGAGAGAAGCGGATGCGCGGGATCAGCCACAGGGCCAGGATCGTGAGCGTCGGAACCAGCGCGATCCCCCAGCCGAGGCCGATCGCCAGGTTCTGCACCGCGTCCTGCTGGCTGAGCCCGGCGGCCTCGAGCGTCGCCCCCGCCCCCGAGGCGCTGTCGAAGGGGCCGCTGATGCTGTCGCCGATGAAGGGGACCTCGGAGAGGTTCTCACCGACATCCGTCATTGTCGACGAGAAGCCCGCGCCCGCCTCCTGCATCTGCTTGCCGAAGGTGCTCAGTGCGGCCACGAGCGAGTAGACGAAGGTGCCGAGCCAGATCCAGAGCGCGATCAGCGCGATCGCCACGAGGTCGAGCGTGATCTGCCTGGTGCGGTGGGCGGCGAAGTCCGAATACAGTTTCATGCCCCCAACTATCCCCTACCGCCGCGCGCGCACCATGCCGAGGAAGTGCTCGTGGAAGCGCGTCTCGCCCGTGATCTCGGGGTGGAAGGAGGTTCCGAGCAGGGCGCCCTGCTGTACGGCCACGATCCGGCCGTCGTCGAGAGTGCTCAGCACGTCCACCCCTTCGCCGACGCTCTCCACCACGGGCGCGCGGATGAACACGGCGTGCACCGGGCGCTCGCCGAGCACCGGCACCGCGAGGTCGGTCTCGAAGGAGTCGAGTTGGGAGCCGAAGGCATTGCGGCGCACCGTCACGTCGAAGCCGCCGAGCGTCTGCTGGCCCTCGATCGCGTCGTTCACCCGGTCGGCGAGCATGATCAGCCCGGCGCAGGTGCCGTAGACGGGGAGGCCTGCGGCGACCGCGTCCCGTAGCGGGCCGGCCAGCCCGAAGAGGCGGCTGAGCTTGTCCATCACGCTGGACTCGCCGCCGGGGATGACGAGGCCGTCGACCCGCGCGAGATCCTCGGGGCGACGCACGGTGACGGCGTCGACCCCGAGGGCCGCCAGCACGGCGAGGTGCTCGCGGAAGTCGCCCTGCAGGGCGAGAACCCCGATGAGCGGCCCGGCGGTGGGCGGCTCGACGGTGGGCGGCTCGGCGATCGGAGGAGAGGTGGTGTCCAGGACGCGCTACCAGCCGCGCTCGGCGAGGCGGTGCGGTGCGGCGAGGTCGGAGACGTTGATGCCGACCATGGCCTCGCCGAGGCCGCGCGAGGCCTCGGCGATCACGGCCGGGTCGTCGAAGAAGGTGGTGGCCTTCACGATCGCGGCGGCGCGCTGGGCGGGGTTGCCCGACTTGAAGATGCCGGAGCCCACGAACACGCCGTCGGCACCGAGCTGCATCATCAGCGCGGCGTCGGCCGGGGTGGCCACTCCGCCGGCGGTGAACAGCACCACGGGCAGCTTGCCGGTGCGCGCGATCTCGAGCACGAGGTCGTAGGGCGCCTGCAGCTCCTTCGCGGCGACGTAGAGCTCGTCGTGGGTCTTGGCCGAGAGCGCGGCGATCTCGCCCTTGATGGTGCGGATGTGCTTGGTCGCCTCGGATACGTCGCCGGTGCCGGCCTCGCCCTTCGAGCGGATCATCGCCGCGCCCTCGGTGATGCGGCGCAGCGCCTCGCCGAGGTTGGTCGCACCGCAGACGAAGGGCACGGTGAAGTTCCACTTGTCGATGTGGTTCACGTAGTCGGCGGGGCTCAGCACCTCGGACTCGTCGATGTAGTCCACCTTGAGCGCCTCGAGCACCTGCGCCTCGACGAAGTGGCCGATGCGGGCCTTCGCCATGACCGGGATGGAGACCGCGGAGATGATGCCGTCGATCAGGTCGGGGTCGCTCATCCGGGCGACACCGCCCTGGGAGCGGATGTCGGCGGGAACGCGCTCCAGGGCCATGACGGCGACGGCGCCCGCATCCTCCGCGATCTTCGCCTGCTCCGCATTGACGACGTCCATGATGACGCCGCCCTTCAGCATCTCGGCCAGTCCGCGCTTGACGCGGCTGGTGCCCTGCTGGTCGGTCGTTTCGCTAGTGCTCATGGTTGCCGATTCTAGTGCCGCCCGGGCGGGGCGGCGTGGCTCAGGCCGGCCAGGCCGCGGCGACCTCGGCACGCACGTCGCCGAGCAGCCGGGGCAGCGCCTTCGTGCCGGCGATGATGGGGAAGAAGTTGGAGTCCTGCGACCAGCGCGGCACCACGTGCTGGTGCAGGTGGTCGGCGATCCCGGCTCCGGCGACCTGCCCCTGGTTCATGCCGATGTTGTAGCCGTGGGCGCGCGAGGTGGCGGTGAGCACCCGCATCGCGGTCTGGGTGAGGCTCGCGATCTCGGCGACCTCCTCGTCGGTCGCCTGATCGTAGGTGGAGACGTGGCGGTACGGGCAGACGAGCAGGTGGCCGCTGTTGTACGGGAAGAGGTTGAGCAGAACGTAGGCGTGCGTGCCGCGCGCCACGATCAGCGCCTGCTCGTCGCTCAGCGTCGGCGCGATGCAGAAGGGGCAGACGTCCTCCCCCGGCTTCTGGCCCGCCTCGATGTAGGCGATGCGGTGCGGTGTCCACAGGCGCTGGAAGGCGTCGGGAACCGCGGCGAAGCCGTCGAGGGACTCGACGTCGCTGTACTCGGTGCCGTCGTAGTCCCTCACTAGACCTGCGCCTTCGTCTCGATGGCCTCGACGATGCGGGCGATCGCATCCGCTATCGGGATGCCGTTCTCCTGGCTGCCGTCGCGGAAGCGGAAGCTGACGGAGCCCGCCGCGCGGTCCTCCTCGCCGGCGATGAGCTGGAAGGGCACCTTGTCTTTGGTGTGGGTGCGGATCTTCTTCGGCATGCGGTCGCTCGAGGCGTCGAGGGTCGCACGCACTCCCTTGGCCTTGAGCTGGTCGATGACGGCGCCGAGGTACTCCTCGTAGGCCTCGGCAACCGGGATGCCGACGACCTGCACGGGCGAGAGCCAGACCGGGAACGCGCCCGCGTAGTGCTCGAGGAGGATAGCGAAGAAGCGCTCGATGGAGCCGAGCAGCGCACGGTGGATCATCACCGGCTGCTGGCGGGTGCCGTCGGCCGCGGTGTACTCCAGCTCGAAGCGCTCCGGCTGGTTGAAGTCGAGCTGCACGGTGGAGAGCTGCCAGGTGCGGCCGATCGCGTCGCGGGCCTGCACGGAGATCTTCGGCCCGTAGAACGCGGCTCCCCCCGGGTCGGCGACGAGTTCCAGTCCGGACTCCTCGGCGACCTGCCGCAGAGTGTCCGTGGCCTCGTCCCAGGCCTCGATGCTTCCGACGAACTTCTCCGGGTCGCGGGTGGAGAGCTCGAGGTAGAAGTCGGTGAGGCCGTAGCCGCGCAGGGTCTCGAGCACGAACTCGAGCTGGCTGGCCACCTCGCCCTTCACCTGCTCGGGTGTGACGTAGACGTGGGCGTCGTCCTGGGTGAGGCCGCGCACGCGCGTGAGCCCGGAGAGCTGGCCGCTCTTCTCGTAGCGGTACACGGTGCCGAACTCTGCCAGGCGCAGCGGGAGCTCGCGGTAGCTGCGGCCGCGCGCCCGGAAGATCAGGTTGTGCATCGGGCAGTTCATCGGCTTCAGGTAGTAGTCCTGGCCCTGGCGGGTGACGTGCCCCTCGTCGTCGACCTCCTCGTCGAGGTGCATCGCCGGGAACATGCCGTCCTTGTACCACTGCAGGTGGCCGCTGGTCTCGAACAGCGAGGCCTTGGTGATGTGCGGGGAGTAGACCTGCTCGTAGCCGTTGGCGATGAGGCGGTCGCGCATGTAGTTCTCGATCTCGGCGCGGATGATGCCGCCCTTGGGGTGGAACACCGCCAGGCCCGAGCCGATCTCGTCGGGGAAGGAGAACAGGTCGAGGTCGTTGCCGAGCTTGCGGTGGTCGCGCTTGGCGGCCTCCTCGAGGCGGGACTGGTACTCGCGCAGCTCCTCCTTGGTGGGCCAGGCGGTCCCGTAGATGCGCTGCAGCTGCTTGTTCTTCTCCGAGCCGCGCCAGTAGGCCGCCGCGGTGCGCATCAGCGCGTAGCCGTTGCCGATCATGCGCGTGGAGGGAAGGTGCGGTCCGCGGCAGAGGTCGCTCCAGTACACCTCGCCGGTCTTCGCGTCGACGTTGTCGTAGATGGTCAGCTCGGCGCCGCCCACCTCGACGCTCTCGTCGCTGTTGCCCAGTTCGATGTCTTCTGCCGCGCCATCCGCCCCGCCTTTGAGGCTGATCAGGTCGAGCTTGTACGGCTCGTGGGCGAGCTCCGCGCGGGCGGCGTCGTCGGTGGTGGCCCGGCGCACGAAGCGCTGGCCCTGCTTGATGATGCGGGCCATCGCCTTATCGATCTCCTTCACGTCTTCCGGCGTGAACGGGGTCTCGACGTCGAAGTCGTAGTAGAAGCCGTCGGTGACGGGCGGGCCGATGCCGAGCTTCGCCTCGGGGTTGATCGACTGCACGGCCTGCGCCATCACGTGCGCGGCGGAGTGCCGGAGGATGCTGAGCCCGTCGGGGCTGGAGATCTCCACGGCCTCGACCGTGTCGTCGTCGGTGACAGTGCTCGCCAGGTCCCTCAATTCGCCATTGACGCGCATTGCAACGACGCTGCGCTCGGTGAATAGGTCGAATCCGGTTCTCAGGTCACTCATTCTGACAACTTTAGTGCCGCGGCCTGCCCCGTTTGGCCCGCGCGGCGAAGGCGTCCAGCGCGTCGAGCACCTCCGGGGCCTCCCAATAGCGGTTGCGCGACGCGGATCCGATCTGGCGCAGGATGCCGTCGCCGACGAGCCGGTCGATCCCCGCCTGCGCATTGAGCGGTGCGACGCCGAGTGCCGACGCGGCGGCGGCGGTGTTGATCACCGGCTGGCGCTGCAGCACGTCGAGCAGACGGCGGCCGGCCGAGCCCGCCCGGGCGGATGCCGCGTCCCGCCAGCCATCGGCCACGGCGGTGAGGTCGGCGACCAGTCGCCTGCCGTTGTCAACGGCGGAGAATGCCGCGTCGGAGAAGCACTGCACGATCGGGACGATGTCGCCGTCACGGTACGAGTCGAGGGCGCCGAAGTACCGGGCGGTGTCGGTCAGGAGTCCGGCGGAGACGGGCACGGTGACGTTGCGCGTCAGCCCGTGGCCGCGCAGCATCGCCTGCACCAGGGCGCGACCGGTGCGCCCGTTGCCGTCGGCGAAGGGGTGGACCGTCTCGAACTGGGCGTGCGCGACCGCCACCTGCTGCAGCACCGGAAGGTCGGTGCGCCTTGCGAACTCCATCGCGTCCTCCATCAGGGCGGGCACCCGCTCGGCCTGCGGCGGTACGAAGTCGGCGCCGTGCGGACTGCTGCCGGATCCGCCGATCCAGACCTGCTCCCTCCGGAACGCGCCGGTGAGCTCGGGCCGGCTCGCCTCCAGCAGCACGCGCTGCATCTCGACCACCGCATCCACGTCGAGATCGTCGGAGAGGGCGAGCGCCGTCTCCATGGCGCGCACGTTCGAGACGATCAGGCGCGAGTTCGGCGTCTCGCCCCGCGACACCTCGGCGAGTGCGATGGCGCGCGCGCCGCTCGTGAGGTTCTCGATCTCGGAGCTCGACGCGCTCTCTGTGCGCAGCAGGATCGCCGAGAACGGCGCGGCGATAGCCCCCACCTCGGCGTCGAAGCGCACGACCTCTGCCGCGGCGTCGTCCGACGCGGCCGCGGTCTGCGCCGGCACCGCCACCCGCAGGCCCGCGATCATCGGCGGGACAGCCGCGCGGTAGGGCCCGCGTGCGCGGAGGGCCTGTCGCCGCGACGCGGCCCCGGGCGCGATAGACGATGCCCACGGGCGCTCCTCGTATCCGATCGCGGGCCAGCGGCCATCCGCATTCGTTGCCATCGGCCGATCTTAGCAATGGTTACGGACATAACCATAGTTAAGCGCTGCGGCAAGGAACGGTCGTCGTTCAGTATTCAGGACGGATTGCAGTGAGCGGATGCCTCGCCCCCGGAAACGCGCGGATCCTGCGCGAGCCGGCCCGCGGCATCCGCGATTCTGCCTGAATTGTGAACGCGCCACTCTGCCGCGAAGTCCGTTAACGACGAAAGGCCCCGACCGAAGTCGGGGCCTTTCTAGTGTGAGCGATACTGGGATCGAACCAGCGACCTCTTCCGTGTCAGGGAAGCGCGCTACCGCTGCGCCAATCGCTCATGCATATTCATTATATCTTACGAGGTGAAGACGGGATTCGAACCCGTGTAGACGGCTTTGCAGGCCGCTGCCTAGCCTCTCGGCCACTCCACCAGAGGCGTGGAAACCTCCGGCGGACCGACTGCTCCCACTCGAGCGGATGACGAGATTCGAACTCGCGACCCCAACCTTGGCAAGGTTGTGCGCTACCACTGCGCCACATCCGCATTTGCTCGCATTCCTGCGTGCTTTGAAACTATAACCCGTACTTTCGAGGCGCGCGAATCCACGACACGCTCACGAGACCCGATTATGCCGTGTTGCCCGCGTTCTGCCGCGAACTATCGGTGAAAATTCGGCGAAATAAAGTTCGTGGCGCTTCAATCCCGCGATTTGCGCGGCGGTGTGAGATGGACGCGCGGGGCCCGCGGAGTGGGCGCGAGCGCCCTCGAAACTCCTATATGATCGATGTCGCTGGTCAAGAAATTGATCGGGCCTGCGGGCGATTGGCGCAGTTGGTAGCGCGCTTCGTTCACACCGAAGAGGTCATCGGTTCGAGTCCGGTATCGCCCACACAGGAAAAGCCCCCCGGAGAGATCCGGGGGGCTTTTCGCATCCCGCGTGGAGTCGCTGCAATAGCCTGAGGGAATGCAACCGAGACGCGACCCCGCGGTGCGCCGCTTCCTCTCCGGCGTGAGCCTGCTCGGCTCCGGATTGCGGCTCTGGATCACGGATCCGCGCCTGATGCTCACCGGCGCCCTGCCCGCGCTGATCGTCGCGCTCTTCTACGCGGCCGGCATCGTGGCCCTCGCGGTCAACGCCGACAACATCGCCGCGGCCGCCACCCCCTTCGCCTCCGGCTGGGACCCCACGCTGAGGGACGTCGTGCGCACGATCGCCGGCGTCGCTCTGCTCGTCGGCGGCGTGCTGCTCGTGGTCTTCACCTTCACCGCGGTCACCCTCGCCATCGGAGGGCCGTTCTACGAGGCGATCTCCCGCCGGGTGGAGGCCAGGCTCGGAGACGCGCCCGAACCCGTGGACCCGGGCTTCTGGGCGGGCGTGGGCCGCGGTCTCGCCGAGACGCTGCGTGTGCTCGCCACAACGCTCGGCATCGCGCTCGCGCTCTTCGGGCTGGGCTTCATCCCCCTGGTCGGGCAGACGGTGGTTCCCGTGCTCGCCGCGCTCACCGGCGGCTGGTTCCTCACACTCGAACTGACGGCCTTCGCCTTCGAGGCGCGCGGCATCTCCGGAGCACAGAAGAGGCGGATGCTGTCGGCCGACAGGGCGCGCACCCTCGGCCTCGGGGTGGTCACCTACCTGCTGTTCCTGGTGCCCTTCGCCGCCGTGATCGTGATGCCGGCGGCGGTCGCCGCGGGCACCCGGCTGGCACGCGAGGCCGTCGCCGCCGCCCCGGAGGGGACGGCCCCGGACGCGAAGCCCGCGAACGGGAATCCCGTGGACGGGACGACCGCGGAGGTCAGTCGAAAGGGTTGAGGATGCGGTGCAGGAACTGCTTCGTACGCTCCTCGCGCGGATCGACCAGGATGTCGCCGGGAGCACCGCGTTCCACCACGACGCCGCCGTCCATGAACACGACCTCGGAGGCCACCTGGCGGGCGAAGGCGAGCTCGTGGGTGACGATCACCATGGTCCAGCCCTCCGTGGCGAGCTCCTTGATCACGGTGAGCACGTCGCCGACCAGCTCGGGGTCGAGGGCGGAGGTCGGCTCGTCGAACAGCAGCAGGTCGGGCTTGAGCGCGAGGGCGCGCACGATGCCGACGCGCTGCTGCTGTCCGCCGGACAGCTCGAAGGGGTAGCTGTCGCGCTTGTCGGCGAGGCCGACGCGGGCGAGGAGGCGCTCCGCATCCGCTGTCGCCTGCTTCACCGGCACCCGCTGCACCTGCACCGGACCCTCGATGACGTTCTGCAGCACCGTCTTGTGCGGGAAGAGGTTGAAGTGCTGGAAGACCATCGACGAGGAGTCGCGCAGCGAGAGCAGCTGCTTCTTCGACACCGGGGAGTCGAAGTCGATGCCGAGCCCGCTCCCCAGGGTGATGGTGCCGCCGTCGGGCACCGCGAGGCTGTTCAGCGATCGGAGCACGGTGGTCTTGCCGGAGCCGGAGGGCCCGATCAGGGCGACCACTCCCCCGCGACCCACCTCGAAGTCGATGCCCTTGAGCACCTCGTTGTCGCCGAAGGACTTGCGCAGCCCTTCGACACGGATGACGGGGGCGCCGGGATCAGTGGGCGACATAGCGGTCCAATCGCTTCTCGAGCACGTTCTGCCCGCTGGAGAGCACGAGGCAGATCACCCAGTAGATGAGGGCCGCCTCGATGTAGATGAGCATGAACTCGCTGCTGAACGCCGCGATCCGCTGCGCCTCCTTGAAGAGCTCGGTGACGAGGATGAGGGAGGCGAGCGAGGTGTCCTTGACGAGGCTTATGAAGGTGTTCGACAGCGGCGGCACCGAGACGCGGGCGGCCTGCGGCAGGATGATGCGGCGCAGGGTCTGCGCCCGCGACATGCCGATCGTGTGCCCGGCCTCCCACTGGCCCACCGGCACGCTGAGGATCGCGGCGCGGATGACCTCAGCGGCGTACCCGCCCACGTTCAGGGCGAAGGCGATGATCGCGCTCGGCCAGGGGTCGATCAGCACGCCCAGCGATGGCAGCCCGTAGAAGATCACGAACAGCTGCACCAGCAGCGGCGTGCCGCGGATGATCGAGATGTACACGCGCGCGGCGCCCGAGAGCAGCCGCACCTTCGACAGGCGCGCGAGCGCCACTCCGAGCGCGATCACCAGCCCCAGCACGAAGCTCATCAGAGCGAGCGGGATGGTGCCGGTGATCGCGCCGGAGACGAGGGGCCACAGCGACCTGACGAACAGGTCCCACTGCGACTCCATCACTGCGCTGTCATGACGTGGGGTGCCATTACTGCGAGACGTCCTCGCCGAAGTACTTCTCCGAGATCTCGGCGAGCGTGCCGTCGGCGCGCAGCTCCTCGAGGGCCTCGTTGACCGCGGTGTTCAGAGCGGAAGCGCCCTTCTTCACCACGAAGGCGTTGCGCGAGGGGTCGTCGGTCTCGGCAGCGATCTTGAGGCCCGAGGCGCGGTCGGCGTCGGTGGCCTTGTAGTCGAGGAAGGTGAGCTTGTCGTTGACAGTGGCGTCGACGCGGCCGTCCTGGAGCAGCGCGACGGCCTGGGCCCAGCCCTCGACGGCCTCGACGGTGGCGCCGTTGCTCTCGGCGACCTCGTACCAGTTGCTCGACAGCGACTGCGCGGTCCGCTTGCCGGCGAGGTCGGCCAGCGCGGTGATGTCGCTGTTGTCGGAGGCGACGATCACGACGCCCGGGCTCACCGTGTACGGCTCGCTCAGCTCGTACTTGCCCTCGCGCTCCTCGTTGATCGAGACCTGGTTGGCGATGATGTCGAAGCGTCCGGCGTCGAGGCCGGCGAAGATCGCGTCCCACTGGGTCTCCTCGAACTCCGGCTCCACACCGAGCTTCTCGGCGACGGCCGTGACGATCTCCACGTCGTAGCCGGTGAGGTCGCCCGTGCCGTCCTCGTGGAAGGTGAAGGGGCGGTAGGTGCCCTCGGTGCCGACGGTGATGACTCCGGCGTCCTGCACGTCGCTGAGGCTCGTGTCGGCGCCAGCGGATGTCCCGGTGTCGGTCTCCGACGTCGACTGGCAGCCGACGAGGCCGAGAACGGTGGCGGCGGCGACGCCGAGAACGAGGAAGCGGGTGCTCTTCATGGTGGTTCCTTTGCTGTGGGGTACCGGAACACAATACGAGGTATAACGCCATGCACGGTATTCGTGACGCCGTGTTGCCCGGAAATCACCGCACCGGACATGCAGAAGGGGTGCTGCTCCGAAGAGCAGCACCCCTGATGTGCTGTGGAACTGTGGTGCTAGACGCGGCTGTCGGCGAGCACGTAGCCCTCTTCACCGTGGACCACGGTGTCGACGCCGGCGATCTCGTCCTCGTTCTTGATGCGGAAGCCCATCGTCTTCTCGATGATGAACCCGATGACGAAGGCGAGCACGAAGGAGTAGACCAGCACCGAGAGTGCGGCGATCGCCTGGACCAGCAGCTGGGTGAGCTCACCGCTGTAGATGAGGCCGGTGCCGTTGGCGAAGATGCCCAGGTACAGGGTTCCGATGAGGCCACCGACGAGGTGGATGCCCACGACGTCGAGCGAGTCGTCGAAGCCGAGCTTGTACTTCAGGTCGATCGCGAGGGCGCAGACGGCGCCGGCGACGAGGCCGAGCACGATGGCCCAACCCGGCGTCAGGGATCCGCAGGCGGGGGTGATCGCGACGAGGCCGGCGACCGCACCGGATGCTGCACCGACGGAGGTGGGCTTGCCGTCCTTGATCTTCTCGATCAGGAGCCAGGCGAGCAGCGCCGCCGCGGGGGCCGCGATGGTGTTGATGAAAGCGAGGGCCGCTGTGCCGTCGGCCGCGAGCTCGGAGCCGGCGTTGAAGCCGAACCAGCCGAACCAGAGGAGGCCGGCGCCGAGGAGGACGAAGGGCGGGTTGTGGGGAACGCTGACACCCTTGGCGAATCCGACGCGCTTGCCGAGGACCAGGGCGAGGGCGAGGGCTGCTGCACCCGCGTTGATGTGCACAGCGGTTCCACCGGCGAAGTCGATGGCGCCGACGCCGAAGACGTCCTGCATGCCGTGGGTCAGCCATCCGCCGTAGGCGAAGCTTCCGTCGTCGGCGAGGCCGAAGTTGAAGACCCAGCTGGCGACCGGGAAGTACACCACGGTGGCCCAGATGCCGGCGAAGACCATCCATGCGCCGAACTTGGCACGGTCGGCGATCGCTCCGGAGATCAGGGCGACGGTGATGATCGCGAAGGTGGCCTGGAAGGCGGCGAAGGCGAGCGGCGGGTAGGCGGCTCCCTCAGGCGTCTCGAGGAGGTTGGTGAGGCCGAAGGCTCCGGGGTCGATCGACCAGGGGCCGACGGTGCCCTCTGCGGCGGGGAACGCGATCGCGTAGCCGTAGAGAACCCACAGCACGCCGATGAGTCCCATTGCTCCGAAGCTCATCATCATCATGCTGATGACGCTCTTGGCCTTGACGAGTCCTCCGTAGAAGAACGCGAGACCAGGGGTCATGAGCAGCACGAGTGCCGCGCAGATGAGAATGAAGGCTGTGTTGCCCTGATCCATAGTGATACCTCTCTTACGGTTGCAAAGGATGCACCCTCGACAGGTCGCAACAGAATCTCGCGGGTCTCTCGGGTACGCCCAATAGTTTGGCGTCGTGAGGTTTCCGGGGCTGTGTCTGCGTGTTTCGGTCTCGTTACGTGGCCACGCCGAATGTAAACATCGTGTTTCGCGCCGCTAGGGATCGGCGGTGCTGCGCTACAGACCCTCGCCGGAGGTGAGAGCGATGAGGCGCGACACCGCGCGCAGGTACTTCTTGCGGTACCCGCCGGCGAGCATGTCCTCGGCGAACACGCGGTCGAGGGCGACGCCGCTCGCGAGGATCGAGACCTGGGCGTCGTAGAGCCGGTCGACGAAGGCGACGAGTCGCAGGGCATCCGTCTGGCTGGTGAGCACGTGCACCTGGGTGATGGCCACGGCGTCGAGGCCGTCGATCAGCGTCACGTAGCGCGAGGGGTGCACCTTCGCGAGGTGCAGCAGGATCTCGTCGAAGCGGTCGACGGTGAAGGAGCCGCTGTAGCGGGAGATGGCGGCGTCGAGCTGCTCGTCCGACAGCGTCGTCGCGTGGCCCTCCATGTCGCGGCGGCGGTAGTCGAGGCCGTCGATGCGGATCGTGGTGAACTGCGCGGACAGCGCGTCGATCTCGCGCAGGAAGTCCTGTGCGGCGAAGCGGCCCTCGCCGAGCGCGTTGGGCGGGGTGTTCGACGTGGCCGCGATGCGCGTGCCCGACGCGGCGAGCTCGCCGAGGAGGCGAGACATGATGCGGGTGTCGCCCGGGTCGTCGAGCTCGAACTCGTCGATGGCGATCAGCGAGGCGCCGGACAGCACCTTCGCGGCACCGGCGTAGCCGAGGGCGCCCACCAGCGCGGTGTACTCGATGAAGGTGCCGAAGTACTTGCGACCGGGCGCGGCATGCCAGAGGGCGGCGAGCAGGTGGGTCTTGCCCACGCCGAAACCGCCGTCGAGGTAGAGGCCGGCGGTGACGTCCTTGTTGCGCTTGCGCGAGAACAGGCCGCCGGGCCGCCAGGCGGCGATGAACGCCTGGATGGCGGCGACGGCCTCGGACTGCGAGGGGTAGTCGAGGTCGGGGCGGTAGCTGTCGATGGTCGCGGTCGTGAACTGGCGGGGAGGAACCAGATGGCCCACCATCTCCTCCCCCGTGAGGGTGGGCAGCCTGTCGGCGAGATGCGGGAAGTGGCGAGGCTGGTCCGCGTTCATGTCTGGCTTGTGTCCGTCTCTTACCGTGCGCCAGCGCCTCACGCGGGTTGTGCGTATGGTCGTTGCTGGGGGTCGTGCCTTTCCAGCCTAGACCGCCGCCCGCCACCCGCTCTCGCACCCCGAGGCTCAGCTAAGGAGCTCCCCATGGCCGTCGCACCCGACACCGCAGCCCAGTTCGCCGACTACGCGCACCCCGAGCGCCTGGTCAGCACCGAGTGGGTGCAGCAGAACCTGCACACCCCCGGCGTCGTGCTCGTCGAGACGGATGAGGACGTGCTGCTCTACGAGACCGGGCACATCGAGGGGGCCGTCAAGATCGACTGGCACACCGACCTCAACGACCCCGTGGAGCGCGACTACATCGACGGCGCGGCCTTCGCGGCGCTCGTCGGATCGAAGGGGATCGGCCGGGACACCACCGTGGTGATCTACGGCGACAAGAACAACTGGTGGGCCGCCTACGCGCTCTGGGTCTTCACCCTCTTCGGGCACAGCGACGTACGCCTGCTCGACGGCGGACGCGCGAAGTGGGAGGCCGAGGGCCGCGACTACACCACGGACGCCGAATCGGCCGAGCCGGTGGAGTACCCCGTGGTCGAGCGGGAGGACGCACCGATCCGGGCCTTCCGCGAGGACGTGCTCGCGCACTTCGGCAACCCGCTCATCGACGTGCGCAGCCCCGAGGAGTTCAGCGGCGCACGCACCACCGCGCCCGCCTACCCCGAGGAGGGCGCGCTGCGCGCCGGCCACATCCCGAGCGCGCAGAACGTGCCGTGGGGCAAGGCGGCCGCGGAGGACGGCACCTTCCGCCCCCTCGCCGAGCTGGACACCCTCTACCGCGACGGCGCCGGCCTCGCCGACGGCGACAGCGTGATCGCCTACTGCCGCATCGGCGAGCGGTCGAGCCACACCTGGTTCGTGCTCACCCACCTCCTCGGCTTCGAGGGCGTGCGTAACTACGATGGATCCTGGACCGAGTGGGGCAGCGCGGTCCGCGTTCCCATCGTCACGGGAGCCGAGCCCGGCGTCGCCCCCGCCGCCCGTTAGGACCACAGCCATGACCGTCCCCCTTCCCGAGGCACTCGAGCAGATCAAGACCGACTTCACCGAGCTCGCGGTGAAGGACAGGCTCCTGCTGCTGCTCGACTTCTCGAACGAGCTCCCCGAGCTGCCGGCGCACTACATCGAGCACCCCGACCTCCTCGAGCAGGTCGAGGAGTGCCAGTCGCCGGTGTTCATCTTCGTCGACATCGACGAGGCCGGCATCGTGCACCTCTACGCCACCGCTCCGAAGGAGGCCCCGACCACCCGGGGCTTCACCTCGATCCTCGTGCAGGGCCTCGCCGGGCTCACCGCCGAGCAGGTGCTCGCGGTGCCAGACGACTACCCCTCCGACCTCGGCCTCACCGCAGCGGTGAGCCCGCTGCGCATCCGGGGCATGACGGCGCTGCTCGGACGCACCAAGCGCCAGATCCGCGAGAAGACGGCGGCGTGATCCTCACCAGGATCCACCCCGCCGGCGCCGCCGAGACCATCGACCTCGACGACCCGCGCAGCCGCGACCGCCTGCTCGAGCTCTACCGCCCGCCGGCGGGCGCCTGGCTGCGGCTCAACCTCATCACCAGCGTGAGCGGCAGCGCCGGCGGCAGCGACGGCACCAGCGAGACCCTCACGAATCCCGCGGACAGGCGGCTGCTCGGCGTGATCCGCGAGCTCTCCGACGTGGTGCTCATCGGGGCGGAGAGCCTGCGCCGCGAGGGCTACCTGCTGCCCAGCCGGTCGCGGCTCGCCGTGGTCACCGGCAGCGGCGACCTCAGCGGCCACCGGCTCTCCCCCGAGATCGAGACCGGGCGCATGCTCGTGCTCTGCCCGGCATCCGCTGTCGACGCCGCGCGCGCCTCCCTCGGCGGGAGGAACGTCGAGATCGTCGTTGTAGCGGATGTCGGCGGCCGACTCGCCGTGGCCGACATCGTCGACGCACTGCACCAGCGCGAACTGCTCGCCATCGTCTGCGAGGGAGGGCCGAGGCTCGCCGCGCAGCTCGTCGCGGGGCAGCTCGTCGACGAGGTCTGCCTGTCCACCTCCCCCACCATCGGCGGCACCTCGCTCCCCCTCCTCGTCGGCGCCGAGGCGCAAACGAGGTCGCTCGAGCTCGGCCAGCTGCTGGTGGACGACGTCAGCGGTCTGTACGCGCGCTGGACCGTGACTCGAGGGTAGTGAGGAAGGCGGCGATCGACAGGTTCCAGCGCGCGGAGTCGTAGTTCCAGAGCTTCGTGTGCCTGGCCACGGAGTAGGCGTCGAGGGTCACGATGTCGGGGCGGGCCTGCGCGAGCGCCCGCGAGGAGTTCGAGGGCACGTAGCCGTCGTCGTCGCTGTGCATCAGCAGGATCGGCCAGCTGAGCTCGCCCGCCCGCGCTACGAAGTCGAGCCGCGCCAGGTCGATGGCCTCCGCCTGGCCGGTGAGCCGGCTGCCCCAGGTGCTGCCGATCACGGCGAGCACCGCGCGGCTCGCGGCAACCGGCATCCGCAGCTGGGCGCCCTGGAATCCGAGCACACTCGCCCAGTCGATCACCGGGGAGTCGAGCACGATGCCGCGGATCAGCGCCGAGTGCGGCGATCGGGTCGCGGTCTGCAGCACGATGGCGCCGCCCATCGACCAGCCCATCAGCACGATGTCGGTGGCGCCGCGTGCGATGGCGAACTCGATGGCCGCGTCGACGTCGCGCCACTCCACGTCGCCGAGCGCGTACCTGCGGTCGTCGCTTCCCGGGGCGTCCTCGTCGTTGCGGTAGGAGACGAGCAGCGCGGAGTAGCCGGCCTCGTGGAACACCGGGACCGCCCGCAGGGTCTCCGAGCGGCGCACCGCCCTGCCGTGCACCTCGATCACCCACGACGTCGACGGCGCAGCGGCGGGGATCAGCCAGGCCGGCGCCGGGCCGAGGTCGGTCTGCACCACCACGTTCTCGTAGTCGTACCCGAGCTCGCGCGGGCTGAGGTAGTACCAGCCGTTCAGCCGTGAGCGCGACCCGGCCCTGAGGTCGCCGAAGTCGACGCCGGCCAGCCGCCGCGTCACCGTGGTCGCGTCGCTCGCGAGGATGTCGCCGAGCCGGGCGTGCCCGCTCCCGCGGTCGAACCAGAGCCCGTAGCGCCCGGGCAGCAGGGAGTCCTTGGTGGCCGAGAGCGTCACCGTGTCGTCGGTGACGGCGATCACGCGGATGTCCTCGTCGCGCCGCCGAGGCGGGGTCACGACCGTGCGGGCCACCTTCACCGTGAGCGCGGCGGCCGCGAGCGAGAGGAGCGCGAGGGTGCCGGTGATCCCGATCGCCGCGACTGCGACGATGCGACCGGCGACGGAGCCTGGCTGACGAGGTGAGCGGATGTCGTGCTCCTGTGTGTTCGGTCTTCCTGCGGCGGCGTGCCTCATCCGTAAAAATAGCAAAAAAGCCTAGTCTTCAACTTGTGTCCGACAACCTCTCAGGAAGCCCGATCCCGCCGGCCTTCGCCGCCGCTCTCGAGGCGGTGCGCAGCGCGACCCCGCGGGCGGAACTCGTCGTCACCGAGATCCAGGCGCCGAACGGCCTCGCCCCGTACTCGATCGCGCTCGCCGCGGACGTGCGCCCCAGCGGCCACGCCACCGACTCCGACTACGGCACCGGACGCTTCATCCTGCTCTACGACCCCGAGGAGCCCGAGGCCTGGGGCGGCGCCTTCCGCATCGTCTGCTTCGCGCAGGCCCCGCTGGAGACCGACATCGGCCTCGACCCCTTCCTGGCCAGCGTCGCCTGGTCGTGGCTGGTCGACGCGCTCGACTCCCGCGGCGCGCGGTACTCGGCCGCCTCCGGCACTGCGACACGCATTCTCTCGAGCGGATTCGGCGAGCTCGAGGAGCAGGGCGACGGCGCCCAGATCGAGTTGCGGGCCTCCTGGACACCGGACGACCACGAGGTGACCTCGCATGTGGAAGGCTGGAGCGAACTGTTGTGCATGCTGGCCGGCTTCCCGCCGTCCGCTGAGGGAGTGAGTCTGTTGTCAACTCGTCGAGCGTCGCGTGAGTAGCGCGACCGATAACGCCGTGCCGTCCGCCGCCGCGGAGTCCGCGCCCCAGCAGGCGCCGCACACGATCGTGCACGTCATCGCGACCCGGGCGGAGTACCTCGCCGCGGTCGAGACCATCGCCGCCGGCCACGGCCCGATCGGCATCGACGCGGAACGCGCCAGCGGATACCGCTACTCGCAGCGCGCCTACCTGATCCAGATCTACCGCCGCGGCGCCGGCACCTTCCTCTTCGACCCGCCCGCCATCGGCGACTTCAGCGAGCTGAACGAGGCGATCAAGGACGAGGAGTGGATCCTCCACGCCGCGAGCCAGGACCTCACCTGCCTGCGCGAGATCGGGTTGAACCCCGCGCACATCTATGACACCGAGCTCGCGGCCCGGCTCGCAGGGCTTCCCCGCGTCGGCCTCGGCACCGTCGTCGAGGAGCTGCTCGGCATCCACCTGGCCAAGGAGCACTCGGCGGCCGACTGGTCGACGCGCCCCCTCCCCCAGGCCTGGCTCGTCTACGCCGCGCTCGATGTCGAGCTGCTGCCCGACCTGCGCGAGAAGATGGGCGAGCTGCTCGAGGCCGACGGCAAGACCTTCATCGCCGACCAGGAGTTCGCCTCGGTGGCGGCCCGCGACTTCACCATCGTGCGCGTCGAGCCGTGGCGCAGGCTGAGTGGGCTCGCATCCATCCGCGGCCAGCGCGGCCTCGCCGTCGCCCGCGAACTGTGGGAGGCGCGCGACGACTACGCCCGCGAGATCGACACGGCTCCCGGCCGTCTTGTCCCGGACGCCGCACTCACCGCCGCCGCGAAGGCCCTGCCGCCGACCAAGCGCGACCTCTCGGCCATCAAGGAGTTCACCGGCCGCGCCTCGCGCTCGCAGCTCGACCGCTGGTGGGCGGCCATCGAGCGCGGCATGGCGAGCACCGACCTGCCTGCGACCCGCGCCCCCGGCGAGAGCATCCCGCCGCCCCGTGTCTGGTCCGACCGCAACGCCGACGCCGACAAGCGGCTGAAGGCCGCCCGCGCCTCGCTGACCGAGCTGAGCGAGTTCTTCCACATCCCCTTGGAGAACCTGCTCACCCCCGACTCGCTGCGCCGTGTCGCCTGGGCTCCGCCCTCGCCCGTCACGGTCGAGTCGATCGGAGCGGCGCTCACGGAATCCGGCGCCCGGCCGTGGCAGGTTGACGCAACCGCACAGAAGATCGTGGATGCCTTTGTCGAAGCCAGCCAAACGATCCCCGAGGGCGACGAACCGGCTTCGTAGAAAGAAGCAACGGATTCTTCAGTGAAATAGGCCCTCCGTAGGATCGACAGCACGCTCAACGTGTTGGAGGCAAAGTGGCCGAGAGAACTGAAGTCGTGTTCGTCGACGGGGTCCGTACCCCGTTCGGTCGTGCAGGCGAAAAGGGAATGTACTGGCAGACCCGTGCGGACGATCTCGTGGTGAAAGCCATGATCGGCCTCATGGAGCGCAACTCCTCCCTCCCCCCGGAACGTGTCGACGACGTCGCCATCGCGGCGACCACGCAGACCGGCGACCAGGGCCTCACCCTGGGCCGCACCGCCGCGCTGCTGGCCGGTCTCCCCCGGTCCGTTCCCGGATACGCGATCGACCGTATGTGCGCCGGAGCGATGACCAGCGTCACGACAATCGCCGGAGCCATCGCCTTCGGCGCCTACGACATCGGCATCGCCGGGGGCGTGGAGCACATGGGCCGCCACCCGATGGGCTTCAACGCCGACCCGAACCCGCGCTTCCTCTCGGAGAAGCTGGTCAGCGCCGACGCGCTCAACATGGGCAACACCGCCGAGCGCATCCACGACCGCTTTCCGCTCCTCACCAAGGAGCGCTCCGACCGGTTCGCCATGCGCAGCCAGCAGAAGACCTACGCCGCCTACGAGAACGGCAAGCTGCAGCCCGACCTGATCCCGGTCGCGACACGCACCGAGAGCGGATGGGGGCTCGCGACACGCGATGAGGCCCTGCGCCCCGAGACCACCATGGAGGGTCTGGCCGCCCTGAAGACCCCGTTCCGACCGCACGGCCGGGTCACCGCGGGCAACTCCTCCGGGCTCAACGACGGCGCGACCGCGAGCATCCTCGCCAGCGCGGACGCCGCCAAGGAGCTCGGGCTCAGCACCAAGATGCGCATGGTCAGTTTCGCCTACGCAGGAGTCGAGCCGGAGATCATGGGCATCGGCCCGGTGCCGTCCACCGAGAAGGCCCTGCGCAAGGCGGGCCTGACCATCGACGACATCGGCCTCTTCGAGTTGAACGAGGCTTTCGCCGTGCAGGTGCTGTCGCTGCTCGACCACTTCGGCATCGACGACGACGACCCCCGTGTCAACCAGTGGGGCGGCGCGATCGCCATCGGCCACCCGCTCGCCTCCTCCGGCGTTCGACTGATGATCCAGCTCGCCGCGCAGTTCGCCGAGCGACCGGACGTGCAGTACGGGCTGACCGCGATGTGCGTCGGCCTCGGCCAGGGCGGATCCGTCATCTGGGAGAACCCGCACTACACCTCGTCGGCTCGCGCCGGCGGCAAGAAGGGCAAGAAGTAATGACCTACGACTTCACCGCGAGCGACTTCGCCGAGCTCGCGTCCTTCTCCGACGACGAAGTGGTCACCCACTCCTACGTGCGCGACATCGCGCTCCCCTCCGGCAAGACCCTCGCCCTCGTCACCCTCGACAACGGCAGGGACCACACCCGCCCGAGCACGCTCGGACCGGTCACCATGCTCGAGCTCGCCCGCGTGCTCGACGAGCAGAAGGCGCGAGCGGGTCGGGGCGAGATCCACGGCCTGGCCGTCACCGGCAAGCCCTTCATCCTCGCCGCGGGCGCCGACCTCTCGAAGGTCAGCGACATCCCCAGCCGCGCCGTCGCGAAGCAGCTCGCCCAGCTCGGCCACTGGACGCTCGGCAAGCTGAGCGAGCTCGGCGTGCCGTCGTTCGTGTTCATCAACGGCCTGGCCCTGGGCGGCGGCGTGGAGATCCCCCTCAACGCCGACTACCGCACCATCGACCGCTCGATCGCCGCTCTCGCGCTCCCCGAGGTCTTCCTCGGCATGATCCCCGGCTGGGGCGGTTCCTGGCTGCTGCCCAACCTCATCGGCATCGAGAACGCCCTCAAGGTGGTCATCGAGAACCCGCTGAAGAACAACCGGACCCTCAAGGGACAGGAGGCGTTCGATCTCGGCATCGCCGACGCCATCTTCGATCCCGCCTCCTTCCTCGAGGAATCGATCAGGTGGGCCGACGGTGTGCTCTCCGGCACGATCGCCGTGAAACGGCCCAACGCCCCGGGCCGGATCGAGCGCGCGACGAAGTGGCCGCTCTACATCGACGGCGCGGAGAAGATGCTGAAAAGCAGGATCGGAACGGTCGCGCACTCCCCCTACCGGGCCCTCGAACTGCTCAAGGCGGCACGCAACACCGACAAGCACACCGGCTTCCGCGCGGAAGACGAGGCTCTGGCCGACCTCGTCAGCGGCGACCAGTTCCGAGCGAGCATCTACGCCTTCAACCTCGTGCAGAAGCGCGCGAAGAAGCCGGCGGGCGCGCCGGACAAGGCGATCGCCCGCAAGGTCACCAAGGTGGGCATCGTCGGCGCCGGCCTGATGGCGAGCCAGTTCGCGCTGCTCTTCGTGCGCCGGCTGCAGGTTCCCGTGGTCATCACCGACCTCGACCAGGGGCGCGTCGACGCGGGGGTCGCCGGCATCCGCTCGGAGATCGACGCACTCCTCGCCAAGGGACGCATCTCGCCCGACGAGTCGAACCGGCTCAAGGCCCTCGTCACCGGCACCACGAACAAGGCCGACTTCGCCGACTGCGACTGGGTGATCGAGGCGATCTTCGAGGAGCTGGAGGCCAAGCAGAACGTGTTCGCCGAGATCGAGCGGTACATCTCGCCCGAGACCGTGCTCGCCACGAACACCTCGTCGCTCTCCGTGGAGCGGATCGGCGCGAAGCTGGCCCACCCGGAGCGCCTCGTCGGCTTCCATTTCTTCAACCCGGTGGCCGTGATGCCGCTGATCGAGGTGGTGAAGACGCCGACCACCAACGACGAGACCCTGTCCACCGCGATGGTGACCGCCGCGAAGCTGCGCAAGAACGCCGTCATCACCCGGGACACCCCCGGCTTCGTGGTGAACCGCATCCTCGCCAAGGTGCTCGGCGAGGCGATGCACGCGGTCGACACCGGCACCCCCTTCGAGGTGGTCGAGGAGTCGACCAGGCCCTTCGGCCTGCCGATGACCCCCTTCGAGCTGCTCGAGCTCGTCGGGCTGAAGGTCGGGGCGCACGTGCTCGACACCCACCACGCCGCCTTCCCCGAGCGCTTCTTCGAGAGCGCGAACCTGCACAGGCTCGCCGAGCTCGGGCACATCTTCGAGCGGGACGCGAAGGGGAAGATCAAGGGCGTCGACAAGAAGGCGCTGGACATCGTGAAGGGCGGCAGCTCCCCGATGACGGCGAAGGAGCTCCAGCTGCGGATCGAGGACGGTCTCGCCGACGAGATCCACCGCATGCTCGAGGACGACGTCGTGGCCGCCGCGGAGGACGTCGACCTCTGCCTCATCCTCGGCGCCGGCTACCCGTTCCAGATGGGCGGCGCCACGCCCTACCTCGACCGGGTCGGAGCGTCGGAGCGCGCCTTCGAGGCGACCTTCCACACGCCGAAGATCGTGGGGATCCAGTAGGCGTCAGGCGGGGGCGCGCACCGCGGACAGCTCGTACTCGACGGTGACCGTGCCGGGCGACCGGACGCATCCGTCCGAGGCGCCGTCGTCGGTCAGGGTATCGGTGTAGCTCAGGGTCCCGCTGAACGCGCTCGCCGTGTCGACGCCGGAGGCCTCCGCGCGGGCGTCGACGGTGAGCGTCGCCGTCTGCCGGTAGTCGAAGGCGTCCACGGCGAGCACCGACCCGGTGGCGGTGTTGAGGCAGTCCAGGGCGCCGCTGAGCGTGTACTCGAGCCCGCCGTCGGTCTGGTCGAGGGCGGTGCTCTCCCGCGCGTCCGGGGTGGGTCCGCTGGAGACCGTCCCGGGGCAGAGCGCGCTCTCGCAGTCCTCCCGCTCGATGAGCACGTAGCGCACGGAGTTCGCGCCCACCGCCCGTGCCGGGTTCGTCGTGTCGTCGCTCGCCACGACGGTGCGGGTGACCACCCACTCCCCCTCGATCGACGCCTGCGGGCCGGCGACCGGCTGCGGGTCGGCCGGTCCCGTGCACCCCGCGAGCGTGGCGAGCACGGCGGCGGCGGTGATCAGGGCGATGCGGCGACGCGCCACGTCAGGACTTCGCCTTCAGCTCGACGACCGTCGCGCTCCAGGGGCAGTACACGTCGGAGGTGAGGGTGCCGTCCTCGACGTACTCCGGCAGTCCGTCGCAGACCTCCGTGGTCACGTCGGCGAACTCGAGGGTGTCGGGGTCGATGTGCCAGCTCCACGGGGCGTTCACGCCACCGTCGCCGTCGCGAACGATGGTTCCCACCGGGATGCGGCCGTCCTCGCCGCCGGCCCGCAGCTCCGCCACGTGGGCGATCAGCTCGTCGCTGACGAGCTCGATCGAGTAGGTACCCTGGTCGGCGACGTCGAAGGTCACGACGGCCGGGGCGGCGGGCAGTTCTCCCGTCGCGGAAGGGGAGCTCACGGGTTCGGACTGGCCCTCGGCGCAGCCCGACAGGCCGACGGCGAGGGCGGATGCGACGCCGAGGGCGCGCAGGGACCAGGAGAGTCTCGACACGGTCGGGCCTAGGACGGGTCCTGGCGCACCCGGGAGTCGACGGGTGCGTCCTCGGGCAGCGGGCGGGCGACCGGGATCTTGCTGCCAAGCACCTGCGACACGAGATCGCGGGCGATCGCCTGCGGGGTGAGACCGACACGCTCGAGGATCTCGGCGCGCGTGCCGTGGTCGAGGAACTCGTCGGGCAGACCGAGCTCGGTCACCGGGGTGTCGACGCCGGCAGCGCGCAGGTCCTGGCGGATCCGTGTGCCGATCCCGGCGACGCGCACCCCGTCCTCGATGGAGACCACGATGCGGTGCGCCGCGGAGAAGTCGACGATGCTGGCCGGCACGGGCACCACCCAGCGGGGGTCGACGACGGTCGCTCCGATGCCCTGCGCCGCGAGGCGCTCGGCCACCTGGAGGCCGATCTTGGCCATCGGTCCGACGGTGATGATGAGCACGTCCTTGTGCGGGGCCTCGCGCAGCACGTCGACACCGTCGTCCGTGCGGCGGACCGCCTCGAACTCGGTGCCCACCTCGCCCTTGGAGAAGCGCACCACCGTGGGCCCGTCGTCGACGGCGACCGCCTCGGCGAGCTCCTCGCGCAGCCGGGTGGCGTCGCGCGGGGCGGCGATGCGGATGTTCGGTACGACCTGGAGGATCGCGAGGTCCCACATGCCGTGGTGGCTGGGGCCGTCCGGCCCGGTCACGCCGGCCCGGTCGAGCACGAAGGTCACTCCGGCCTTGTGCAGCGCCACGTCCATCAGCACCTGGTCGAAGGCGCGGTTGACGAAGGTGGCGTACATGGCGACCACGGGGTGCAGCCCGCCGAAGGCGAGGCCGGCGGCGCTGGTCACCGCGTGCTGCTCGGCGATGCCCACGTCGAGCACGCGGGTCGGGAACTTCTCGGCGAACTTGTGCAGCCCGGTAGGGCGCAGCATCGCCGCGGTGATGCCCACGATGCGCGGGTTCTGGGTGGCGAGGTCGACGATCTCGTCGGCGAAGACGCTGGTCCAGGAGGGCTTGCTCGCGGCCTCGATCGGCTCGCCCGTCTCCGGGTCGATCTGCCCGACCGCGTGGAACTGGTCCGCGGTGTCGGCCAGGGCGGGCTGGTAGCCGCGGCCCTTCTCGGTGATGGCGTGCACGATCACCGGGGCGCCGTAGTTCTTGGCCTGCTCGAGCGCGGCCTGCATCGCCACGAGGTCGTGCCCGTGGATCGGCCCGATGTACTTGATGTCGAGGTTGGAATAGAGCGCCTCGTTGTTGGTGAAGCGGCTCAGGAAGCCGTGGGTGCCTCCGCGGATACCGCGGTACACGGCGCGACCGGGGTGCCCGAACTTCGCGAACAGCTTCTCGCTGGTGCGGTGCAGCTGCCGGTAGGAGCTGCGGGTGCGCACGTCGTTGAGGAAGTGGGCCATCCCGCCGATCGTCGGGGCGTAGCTGCGGCCGTTGTCGTTGACCACGATCACGAGGTTGCGCGAGTTGTCGTCGCTGATGTTGTTCAGCGCCTCCCACGTCATACCGCCGGTGAGAGAGCCGTCGCCGACGACCGCGACGACGTGGCGGTCGCCCTGACCGGTCATCGTGAAGGCGCGGGAGATCCCGTCCGCCCACGACAGCGAGCTTGAGGCGTGGGAGCTCTCGACGATGTCGTGCTCGGACTCGGAGCGCTGCGGGTAGCCTGCCAGACCGTCCTGCAGGCGCAGCCTGCTGAAGTCCTGGCGGCCGGTGAGCAGCTTGTGCACGTAGGTCTGGTGGCCGGTGTCGAAGACGATCGCGTCCTTGGGCGAGTCGAACACCCGGTGGATCGCGAGTGTCAGCTCCACAACGCCGAGGTTCGGACCGAGGTGTCCACCGGTCTTGGACACCTCGGTGACGAGGAACTGCCTGATCTCGGCCGCGAGGTCGACGAGCTGGCTCGGTGAGAGCGAATCGAGGTCACGCGGACCGCTGATTCTCGGGAGCAAACCTGTATTCGCGAGCTGAGCCATGCCGACGAGCCTAGACCAGCGACCTCAGTACGTACTGGAGGATGCCGCCGTTTCGGTAGTAGTCGGCCTCGCCCGGCGTGTCGATGCGCAGCACCGCGTCGAACTCGATCCGCGCCTTGCCGGCGGCAGAGTTCTCGGTCGGCTCGGCGACGACGTGCAGGGTCTTCGGGGTGCGGCCCTCGTTGAGCTCCTCGACGCCGGAGATCGAGATCGACTCCGTGCCGTCCAGTCCGAGGGACTCCCAGGTCTCGCCCGCGGGGAACTGCAGCGGCAGCACGCCCATGCCGATGAGGTTGGAGCGGTGGATGCGCTCGAAGCTCTCGGTGATGACGGCCTTGACGCCGAGCAGCGAGGTGCCCTTGGCGGCCCAGTCGCGGCTCGATCCCGAGCCGTACTCCTTGCCGCCGAGGATCACCAGCGGCGTGCCCTGGGCCTGGTAGTTCTGGCTGGCGTCGTAGATGAACGACTGCGGCGCGTCGGGCTGGGTGAAGTCGCGGGTGTAGCCGCCCTCCACGCCGTCGAGCAGCTGGTTCTTCAGGCGGATGTTCGCGAAGGTTCCGCGGATCATGATCTCGTGGTTGCCGCGACGCGATCCGTAGGAGTTGTAGTCCTTGCGGTCGACGCCGTGCTCGTCGAGGTACTTGCCGGCGGGGCTGTCTGCCTTGATGTTGCCGGCCGGGCTGATGTGGTCGGTGGTGACCGAGTCGCCGAGCTTGGCGAGCACGCGGGCACCGACGATGGACGCCACCGGGGTGAGCTCCATGGTCATGCCGTCGAAGTACGGGGGCTTGCGCACGTAGGTCGACTCGGCGTCCCACTCGAAGGTGGCTCCGACCGGGGTGGGGAGGTTCTGCCAGCGCTCGTCGCCGTCGAAGACGCCGGCGTACTCGTGCGTGAACATCCCGGTGTCGATCGAGGAGTCGATCGTGGCCTGGACCTCGGCGCTGTCGGGCCAGATGTCCTTGAGGAAGACGTCCTCGCCGTTGCTGCCGACGCCGAGGGCGTCCTTCTCGAAGTCGAAGTTCATCGACCCGGCGAGGGCGTAGGCGATCACCAGGGGCGGCGACGCGAGGTAGTTCATCTTCACGTCGGGGTTGATGCGGCCCTCGAAGTTGCGGTTTCCGGAGAGCACGGCGGTGACGGCGAGGTCGTTCTCGTTGACCGCCGCGGAGATCTCGTCGAGCAGCGGGCCAGAGTTGCCGATGCAGGTGGTGCAGCCGTAGCCGACCGTGTAGAAGCCGAGGTCCTCGAGGTACTCGGTGAGTCCGGCCTTAGCGTAGTAGTCGGTGACGACCTTGGAGCCGGGAGCCAGGGTGGTCTTCACCCACGGCTTGCTCTTCAGTCCCTTCTTGCTGGCGTTGCGGGCCAGCAGGCCGGCCGCGAGCATCACGGAGGGGTTCGAGGTGTTGGTGCACGAGGTGATCGCGGCGATGGCGACTGCGCCGTGGTCGAGGGTGAAGCCGGAGCCGTCGTCGAGCGACACGCGCGCCGGGTTGGTGACCGTCGAGGGAGCGTGGGAGGTGTGCACGTGCTCGTGCGCGGTCTCCTCGTCCTGCGGGGTCAGCCCGAGCGGGTCGGAGGCCGGGAAGGTGCCCTCAAGCGCCTCGTCGACCAGCGAGTGGTCGGCGGATGCGTACGCGTCGAGGTCGAGGATGAACTGGTCCTTCGCGCGGCTGAGCTCCACGCGGTCCTGCGGGCGCTTCGGTCCGGCGATGGAGGGGACCACGGTGGCGAGGTCGAGCTCGATGTACTCGCTGAACACGGGCTCGACGCTGGCGTCGTGCCAGAGCTTCTGCAGCTTGGAGTAGGACTCGACCAGGGCGACCTGCTCCTCGCTGCGGCCGGTGAGGCGCAGGTAGTCGAGGGTGACGTCGTCGATGGGGAACATGGCGGCGGTGGAGCCGAACTCCGGGCTCATGTTGCCGATGGTGGCGCGGTTGGCCAGCGGCACCTGGGCGACGCCCTCGCCGTAGAACTCCACGAACTTGCCGACCACGCCGTGCTTGCGCAGCATCTGCGTGATGGTGAGCACGACGTCGGTGGCGGTGACGCCGGTCGGGATCGCGCCCTTCAGCTTGAAGCCGACGACCTTGGGGATGAGCATGGAGACGGGCTGGCCGAGCATCGCGGCCTCGGCCTCGATGCCGCCGACGCCCCAGCCGAGCACGCCGAGCCCGTTGACCATGGTGGTGTGCGAGTCGGTGCCGACGCAGGTGTCGGGGTAGGCGCGCAGCACGCCGTCCACCGTGCGGGTGAACGACACCTGGGCCAGGTACTCGATGTTCACCTGGTGCACGATGCCGGTTCCCGGCGGGACGACCTTGAAGTCGTCGAAGGCGGTCTGTCCCCAGCGGAGGAACTGGTAGCGCTCCCCGTTGCGCTCGTACTCGAGCTCCACGTTGCGCTCGAGCGCGTTCTCGGAGCCGAAGAGGTCGGCGATCACCGAGTGGTCGATGACCATCTCGGCGGGAGAGAGAGGGTTGATCTTCTTGGGGTCGCCGCCGAGCTCGACGACGGCCTCGCGCATGGTGGCGAGGTCGACGATGCAGGGAACGCCGGTGAAGTCCTGCATCACCACGCGGGCGGGGCTGAACTGGATCTCGGTGTCGGGGTCGGCGGTGGGAACCCACGAGCCGAGGGCCTCGATCTGGCTCTTGGTGACATTCGCGCCGTCTTCGGTGCGCAGGAGGTTCTCGAGCAGCACCTTGAGGCTGAACGGGAGTTTCTCGTGACCGGGGACGCTGTCGATCCTGAAGACCTCGTAGTCGGTCGTGCCGACCGTGAGGGTGTCCTTGGAACCGAAGCTGTTTACTGCGGACATAGTGCCGTCTCCCTTGCTGACCTGACTCCATCCTCGCTGTCAGCCTGAGGGTCTGCCAGCAAGGTAAGCCTAAGCCTGCGAGGCGTGATCGGTCAGAGCTCCAGCGCGGGAGCAGAGACCAGTATATATCTCGACGTCAAGATACTTCCGGCGCCGCCGGCTTCGCATAGGCCGCGCGTACGAGCAGCCATGTGACCCAGAGCACCGCCGCGTACAGCGGCAGCCCCATGATCAGCTTCGCCGCGCCGAGCAGCTGGGTCTGGTCGGTGTAGTAGAGCGGCAGCTGCACGAGCAGGCGCCCGCCGAACATGCCGATCCAGAGCACGGTGGCCACGACGGCCACCCGGAACTTGGCCTTGTCCGTGCGCCAGGCCATGCCCTCGCCGCGCAGCAGGCCGACGACGATGCCGATGACCGGCCAGCGCACCGCGAGGCTGACCAGCAGCGCGAGCACGTACCCGCCGTTCAGCCAGAAGCCGAGTACGAAGTTCTCCTTCGCGTCGTTGTTGTAGATGGCGAGGCCGGCCGAGAGCGCGATGCCGATGAGCCCCACCAGGGCGGGCACGACGGGGGTCCGGGTGAGGAGCCGCACGGCGACGAACACGACGGCGAGGCCCGCGGGGATCAGCACCGAGGGCAGGGTCTCCCCGGTGATCGCGAACACGACCACGAAGAGGAACCCCGGCAGCAGGGACTCGACGATGCCGCGGATGCCCCCGATGGCGGACAGCAGCGCGCCGGCGGTCGGGGTCTCCCCCGGCTTCACCTGGCCGAAGCCGGACTTCTGCGCGGCCTGCGACAGGGCCTCGCCGAAGCTGGGCGGCGTCGCCTTCTCGCCCGGGTCGTCCGTCACGGTCAGACGACCTGGGCGGGCGGCGCGGACTGCTCGCCCGGCGCGGTGGCCGGCATGTGCAGCGGGATCAGGTCCCGCGGAGGCATGGGGGTGTTGCCGCGCACCACGACGATGCTGCGGAAGAGGTCCTCGATCTGGGCGGCGGCCGGGGAGTCCACGGCGCCCTCGCCCGCGATCACGCCGCGCAGGAACCAGCGCGGCCCGTCGACGCCCACGAAACGCGCGAGACGCGCGCCGCCCTGGGTGCCCGCGCCGGCGACCACGGGGATCTCGGCGAGCACCTCAGGCCCGAAGGGTCCGTCCGTGATCGTGGTGGTGCCGCCCTGCTTGTGGATCTGCTCCACGATCTGGGCGCGGATCTCGTTCCAGAGGCCGCTCGTGCGGGGCGCCGCGAAGGGCTGCACCTGCAGCGAGGAGCCGGCGTAGTCGAGACCGACGGCCACGACGCGCTTGCTGCCCTCCTCCACCTCGAGGCGCAGCTGCAGATCGGCGCGCGGCACGATCTTAACCCCGCCGAGGTCGACGTAGGGACGCACCGCGTTGGCCTCGCTCTCGTCGAAGGGGCCGGCGGTTGCACGGTCCTGCGGCGCGGACTTGGCGTCGTCGTCGGGCGCGTCGACCTGCGCGCCGTCGACCTGCGCACCGTCGATCTCTGCACTGCCGCTCTGGGGGACGTCGATCTCGTTGTCGCTCACGCTGATTCTCCTGACTGGACTGCGGTGTACCCGGTGGAGCCGAAGCCTTGGGCGGCTCGGCTGCTCCCGGGGAGTTTCTGGACCGGCACGAATCTCGCTCGCGACACCGGCATAACGATGAGCTGGGCGATACGGTCACCGACCGCCACAGAATACGCCACGGAACTGTCCGTATTGAGCAGCGTGACCCGGATCTCGCCGCGATAGCCCGCATCCACGGTGCCCGGGCTGTTCACCACGGTGATGCCGTGCTTGGCGGCGAGCCCGCTGCGCGGGACCACGAAGGCCACGTAGCCGTCGGGCAGGGCGATCGAGACCCCGGTGCCCACCGTCGCCCGCTCGCCGGGGAGCAGCTCGACGGATTCGGCCGCCACGAGGTCGGCGCCGGCGTCGCCGGGGTGCGAGTATTCGGGCACTGTCGCGGACGAAATGAGCACCTCTACGGAATTTGACACGTCACGAGGGTAGTGCAGAACATCCGGGCACCAGAAAGTCTGATCGAATAGAGGCATGACCACCACATATCGCGAGAGGCTGTGGCCCGCGCCCTGGCTCTTCATCAGCACCGCACTCGTCATCCCCGCGAGCCTGCTGGTCTTCCTCCCCATCAGCACCCTGGCCGGAGTGATCGTCGCGATCGTCCTCTACAGCGGATGCGTCGCAGCGCTCATCGCCGGAGGTCCGGTCATCGAGGTCGACAGCGGGGAGTTCCGCGCCGGGCGTGCGCGACTGCCGCTCTCCATCGTGGGAAGCGTGGAGGGCTTCAGTGGAGACGAGGCGAGGGCGGAGCGCGGTCAGAGGCTCGACGCCCGTACGTGGCTCCTCATCCGCGGCTGGATCGCACCCGTGGTGAAGATCCAGATTCTCGACGAGAGGGACTCTGCCCCGTACTGGGTTGTATCCACGCGACGCCCCGATGCCGTTGTCGCCGCGATCACCGCGGCGAAGCAACAGGCATAGGGGACAGCGCGTGAGGCGCAGAGTTTAGGCTGCGCACTCCAGGCAGATCGGACCCAGCTTGCTCTGGTGGTCGATCTGCGAACGGTGCTTCACGAGGAAGCATTCGACACAGGTGAACTCGTCGGCCTGTGCGGGGAGGACGACCACATCGAGGTCGTGCTCGGCGAGGTCCCCACCCTCGAGTTCGAAACTGCCAGGGTTATCGGCGTCATCAACGTCGACTGAGCCAGACATCTTGTCTGGAACGCGCTCCTTGAGTGCCTCGATCGACTCCGTATCGTCGTCGGTCTTGCGGGGTGCGTCGTAGTCGGTTGCCATGCCCATCCACTTCTTGTATGCGTCTAGTTATCTAAATCGGCGGCCACAGTTTGCATCATTGAATACTGAATAGCAAACCGGATCTGCCGGGGCCGTGAGGTCACGATGGGTAACTTGCGGCGCGCCCGGTCTATTCCCCGATTCACCGGGAGAACCGTGGCATCCTTAGCGGGAATATCGAGCGCTGGAGGGCATTTCAGCATGCAAGACCTCAGAGTCATCGGAGTCGAAAACGGAGCACTCCTCGTGTCATCCGTCGAAGGCACCCGTTTCCGTATCCCCATCGACGAAGTGCTGCAGTCCAAGCTGCGGCAGGCCGCTCCCGACCCCGGAACCGGGCGCAAGCTCGCCCCCCGGGAGATCCAGGCGCAGATCCGCTCCGGCATGTCGGCGCAGGACGTCGCGTCGGTCACCGGGGTGCCGCTGGAGTACATCCAGAAGTTCGAGGGCCCCGTGCTCGCCGAGCGCGAGTTCGTGGTCGAGACGGCCCTGAGCGTTCCGGTGCACACCGCGGTCGAGACCGACCCGATGGGCGCCGGCCGCACCTTCGGCCTGGTCATCCGCGAACGCCTGGTGACGCTGGGCGCCATCAACGAGCGCTGGGCCAGCTGGAAGGACGCCGAGACCGGCTGGATCGTGAAGCTGGCCTTCACCGCCGAGCAGATCGACCACGACGCGCGCTGGAGCTTCGACCCGAAGCGCCACACCCTCGCGCCGCTCAACAACGAGGCGATCACCCTCTCCCAGCAGGGCGAGGCGCCCGGCGCGCTGATCCCCCGCCTGCGCGCCGTCAGCGGCGACGACCGCGAGGCCGACAACTCCCGCTTCGACAGCGGGGCCTTCGACATCGACGACGACCTCGGCCGCCACAACGGCACCGCGCCGGTGAACCGCTTCGGTTCCAGTGCGCCGGTCGAGCACGAGCCCTCGCAGGACCACAACCAGACCGCCGACCTCCTCGAGGCCCTGCGCCGCCGCCGCGGCGAGCGGGAGGCGGCCTCGGTCGCCGACGACGAGACGTCGCAGCCCTCGCGGCAGCAGAGCCCGGATCGCCCGCAGAACGCGACCGGCGGCATCCGCCTGGTCGACGTGCCCCTCGTCGGCTACCCGACCGAGGAGCCGGACGACGGCCGCCAGACGGCGCCGCAGCCGATCGTCCCGGCGAAGGGCCCGCAGCGCAAGGGCCGCACCGCCATGCCGAGCTGGGACGACATCGTCTTCGGCGCGCGTCCGGAGGACGACCTCACCTAGTCCCTGTCGAACAGAGGGGCATACTCTCGACCCTCCCGGCACCCGGGAACGTCGAGAGTCTGCCCCTCTTTCCGTTGCCGCTTCGTATCGCCGGCGCTCAGCGGGCGAAGGCGCCCAGGCGCAGCAGCGGCACCTGCACCTCGGCGGGCGAGAACGAGCCGTGGTAGCCGACCATGCGGTTGCCGGTCCCCAGCGCGCGCCCGTCGTAGTAGGCGATGCCCTTGCGTGCCGCGACGAGCAGATCGCCGATGCGCGGTGCCACCTCGGCGCGCACCTGTCCGAACCAGCCGGCCTCGATCGCCTCCTCGCGGGTGGCGATCCAGGACCGCGCCCCCTCCGCCTCGCGCCAGGCGGCGACGGTGCGCTCGCGCAGCTCGGGGCCCGCGTCCGGCTCGAAGTGCAGCTGGAGGCAGCGCGGCTCCCCCGCGACGAAGCGGATGCCGTCGACGAGCTCCGTGCTGCTGTCGAAGAGCACGTGGTTCCTCTCGGCGACGTCGAGCACCCCGTGGTCGGCGGTGACGAGCATCCCGTCGTCCGGGCCGAGACGCGCGGCGAAGTCGCGCACCGCCGCGTCGAGGATCTCGAGCCAGTTGGTCCACTCCACGGACTCGACCCCGCTGGCGTGGCTGGCCACGTCGAGCTCCGGCACGTAGACGTAGGCGATGCCGCTGGTACCCGGCTCGGCCAGCCACTCGGCGGCGCGGTCGAGCCGGTCGGCGATGGTCGCGCCGCCGATGTACGCGGCGCCACGGAGCACGGCCCTGGTGAACCCGCTGTCGCGGTAGCGCTCGGCGCCGATCGCGACGGCGGAGAGGCCGCGCTCGGCGGCCCGCTCGAAGACGGTGGGCTGCGGCTGCCAGATCAACGGGTCGGTCTTCGCGTCCCAGCCGGAGAGCTGCTTGAGCACCCGGTCGTTGGCGGGATCGAGCACCGTGTAGCCCACCATGCCGTGCTGGCCCGGCGCGGTCCCGGTGGTGAGGGTGGCGAGTGCTGCGGCCGTGGTGGTGGGGAAGCCGGAGTCGATCACGGCCGAGCCGGTCAGGTACGACATCAGGGTGCGCGCGTGCCCGGCGCGGGCCTTGAGCGCCGCGGCGCCGAGGCCGTCGACGAGCAGCACGACCACGCGCGACGCCCTCGGCAGCGAGAGGGTATTGGCTTCGCCGGCGATTGCAGCGAGACACGCCGGCATCACATCGGCGAGGCTCAGTCGGTCTGATTTCAGCGCCGGTAACATGGTGGCAATCCTATGGCTACTCCCGTCGATACCCCCGCCCCCGTGCCCACCGAACCCGGTTCGGGTGAACGCATCGAAGACGTCGACGTCTCGACGGAGATGCAGGGCTCCTTCCTCGAGTACGCGTACTCGGTGATCTACTCGCGCGCCCTTCCCGACGCGCGCGACGGCCTCAAGCCGGTGCAGCGCCGCATCCTCTACCAGATGGCCGAGATGGGCCTGCGGCCCGACAAGGGGCACGTCAAGTCGGCCCGCGTGGTGGGCGAGGTGATGGGCAAGCTGCACCCGCACGGCGACGCCTCCATCTACGACGCCATGGTGCGCCTCACCCAGGACTTCATCCTGCGGGTGCCGCTCATCGACGGGCACGGCAACTTCGGCTCGCTCGACGACGGCCCGGCCGCGCCCCGCTACACCGAGGCGCGCCTGCACGCCACGGCGCTGGCCATGACGGAGAACCTCGACGAGGACGTCGTCACCTTCATCCCCAACTACGACAACCAGCTCACCCAGCCGGAGGTGCTGCCCGCGGCTTTCCCCAACCTGCTGGTGAACGGCGCCAGCGGCATCGCGGTGGGCATGGCCACCAACATGGCCCCGCACAACCTCATCGAGGTGATCGGCGCGGCCAGGCACCTGCTGCATAACCCGAGCGCCACGCTCGACGACCTGATGGAGTTCGTCCCCGGCCCCGACCTGCCCACCGGCGGCACGATCAGCGGCCTCGCCGGCATCAAGGACGCCTACGCCACCGGCCGCGGCGCCTTCAAGACCCGCGCCAAGGTGACCACCGAGTCCATCTCCGCCCGCAAGACCGGGCTGGTCGTCACCGAGCTGCCGTACATGGTGGGCGCCGAGAAGGTCATCGAGAAGATCAAGGACGGCGTCAACTCGAAGAAGCTGAGCGGCATCTCGGATGTGACGGACCTCACCGACCGCAAGCGCGGCCTGCGCCTCGTGATCGGCATCAAGACCGGCTTCAGCCCCGACGCCGTGCTCGAGCAGCTCTACCGCTACACCCCGCTGGAAGACAGCTTCAACATCAACAACGTGGCGCTCGTCGGCGGCGGGCCGCAGACCCTGGGCCTGCGCGACCTGCTCAAGGTCTACGTCGACCACCGCCTCGACGTGGTCACCCGGCGCAGCCGGTACCGTCTCGCCCGCCGGCTCGAGCGGCTGCACCTCGTCGAGGGCCTGCTCATCGCGATCCTCGACATCGACGAGGTGATCCAGGTGATCCGCACCAGCGAGGACTCCGAGGAGGCGCGCACCAAGCTGCGCAGCGTCTTCGACCTCAGCGAGCTCCAGGCCGAGTACATCCTCGAGCTGCGCCTGCGCCGGCTCACCAAGTTCAGCCGCATCGAGCTGGAGAAGGAGCAGGAGCAGCTGCTCGCCGAGATCGCCGAGCTCGAGGCGCTGCTGATCAGCCCCGCCCGCCTGCGCGACCTGGTCTCCAGCGAGCTGGAGGACGTCTCCGACCGCTTCGGCACGCCGCGCCGCACGCTCCTCACCGAGGCGCGTCCGTCGATCGCCACCTCCGCCTCCTCGCGCAGGAACGCGCCGATCATGGAGATTGCCGACACGCCCTGCCGCGTCTACCTGTCCACCACCGGCTACGCCCTGCGCGTCGACGTGCCGGTCGCCGTCGAGGGGGCGGAGGGCGCCGAGGCGTCCGCCGCCGCTCCCCGGCGCCGCAGCAAGCACGACGCCCTCAGCTCGGCGCTGCTCACGACGAGCCGCTCGGAGGTGGGCGCCGTCACCAACCTGGGGCGTCTCATCCGCTTCACCCCCATCGACCTGCCCAACGCGCCCGCGAACTCGATCTCGCTGCGCGCGGGCACGCGGATCCGCGACTACCTCGCGATGACCAACAAGAAGGAGCGTGTGCTCGGCTTCGTCTCCCTCGACTCCGAGCAGACCATCACCGTCGGCACCCGCCAGGGCGTGGTGAAGCGGGTGGCCGTCGGCAACTACCCGAACAAGCCGGAGTTCGAGATCATCTCGCTGAAGCCCCGCGACGAGGTCGTGGGCGTCGCCCAGACAGCGGATGACGCGGAGCTCGTCTTCGTCGCATCGGACGCGCAGCTGCTGCACTTCTCCGCCTCGGCGGTGCGCCCCCAGGGCGCGGCCGCGGGCGGCGTCGCCGGTATGAACGTCGGCGCGAAGGCCTCGGTCATCTTCTTCGGGGCCGTCGATCCGCAGGAGGAGATCGTCGTCGCCACGCTCTCGTCGTCGAGCGCCGCGCTCCCGGGCGTCGATCCCGGCCGCGCGAAGGTCTCGGCGTTCAGCGAGTTCCCCGGCAAGGGGCGCGCCACCGGCGGGGTGCGCTCGCACTCCTTCCTCAAGGGCGAGGACATGCTCGCCCTCGCCTGGGCCGGGCCGCTGCCCGCCCTCGCGGTCGGCCCGGACGGCTCGGTGCGGCAGCTACCGGAGGCGGGCGCCAAGCGGGACGCCTCGGGCACCCCGCTCGACGCCGTCGTCGGCTCGATCGGGAGCTCGCTCTAACGCGTACGCGCCCGGGGTCAGCCCTCGGGCGTGTAGGCGTCGATGCGGATGCGCAGGCCCGCGCGGGCGATCAGCACCGCGTCGCGCGGCTCGACCTCGAAGACGAAGGCGTTCGGCCTGGCGTTCAGCGACACCGAGAGGCTGCCGTAGAAGCGCCCGTCGATCGTGCCCTCCGCCATCCGCTCCAGCACCGGCCGCAGCAGCACGAGTGCGGGCTCGAGGGTCTCGATGTCGCCGTGCACCGGCGCCGAGTAGTGCCACTGGGAGATCTCCCGCACCGGCCCGGTCGGGTCGAAGTCGTGCACGGGATCGCCGATCGGCAGCCAGCGGTCGGCCTCGACGCCGGTGTACCCGTTCAGCTGCTCGAGGCTGTGGGCGGCGGTGGCGATGTTGATGCTGACTCGGAAGATGCTCATGCTCCATCCTCCCCCACGCTGCTGTCAGCGACCCGCCCGAGCGGCCGGACCGCCAGCACCTCGACCCCGGATGCCGCCCCGGGCGCCGTACCCAGGCTGATGTCGATCTCGTTCAGCCCGCCCCCGCTGTCCGGGGCGAAGACGGTCACGTCGGTATCGATGTCGAGTCGCAGCTCGTAGGTCTCGTCGGCGAAGACCACGTTCAGGGTGTGCCCGACCGCTCCGAGCACCCGAACCGTGCCGAGCAGCGTCGCGACGGCGCCCTCCGGCGAGCCGTCGAGCTCCATGATGCTGTGGCTTCGGCCGCGCGGCGCGATCTGCTCCGCGTCCATGCCGAGCGAGACCAGCCAGGGCGCGGGCCAGTCCGGCTCGGGCAGCCGCATCCTCCGGTCGACCGCACCGGCCGTGCTCGGGGCGGACACGCCGGTGGATGACGGGTGCGCAGTGGGCGGGTGCGCAGAGGACGGAAGCGCTGAGGGCGGGTGCGCGCCGAATGCGTGCACGCCGGGGCTCCGCCCCAGGCGGTAGGGCGTGAACGGCGCTCCGGTCACCTCGTCCCCGTCGGGGAAGCGGAGCCCCTCGCGGCTCTCGACCAGCGCCCCCGCCTCGAGTGCGTCACCGCAGCTGGCCACGAAGGCCTCGAGCGAGTCCGCGATCCGGTAGAGCTCGACGTCGTGCGTGTGCCCGTACCAGAGCGAGGCGTCGCGCTCGGTGCCGGGCACGCCGGCCTCGACGAAGGCGACGACCTGGTCGCCGAAGATGCGCAGCCAGGCCGGCGGCTCGCCCAGCGCGCCGGCGAGCACCCCGCGGTCGCGCACGACTCGGTCGACCGGCAGCAGCCGCCAGCCGGCGAACACGGCCGGACCGCCGTCGCGCCAGCGGTACATGGTCTCGACCTCCGGGGGGAGCTTGAGTGGTGCAAGCGCGGCCCGCATCCGCTCGATGCCCGCGTCGTCGAGGCGCGGGTCGAAGCGGGCGAGCAGGCCAGGGAAAAGCTCGGCGAGCATCGCCTCGAACCGGGAGAGCTGATCGCCGAGCGTCACGGCTACACGTCGATGCGGCTGCGGTTGAGCCCCTCGCCGGCGATGATGAACTCCTTGCGCGGGGCGACCTCGTTGCCCATCAGCAGCTCGAAGACGCGCGAGGCCTCCTCGGCCGCCTCGGCGTCGTTCACCGTGACGCGGCGCAGGGTGCGGTAGCGGCGGTCCATCGTGGTCTCGGACAGCTGGTCGGCATCCATCTCGCCGAGCCCCTTGTAGCGCTGGATCGGGTCCTGGTAGCGCTTGTTGCTGCGCTTGAGACCGGCGAGCACCACGTCGAGCTCCTTCTCGGAGTAGGTGTAGATGGTCTCGTTCGGCTTCGACCCCGGGTTCATCACGATCACGCGGTGCAGCGGCGGCACGGCGGCGTAGACGCGGCCGGCCTCGATCATCGGGCGCATGTAGCGGAAGAACAGGGTGAGCAGCAGGGTGCGGATGTGGGCGCCGTCGACGTCGGCGTCGCTCATGATGATCACCTTGCCGTAGCGGGCCTGCGAGATGTCGAAGGTGCGCCCGGAGCCGGCGCCGATCACCTGGATGATCGAGGCGCACTCGGTGTTCGAGAGCATGTCGGAGACGGACGCCTTCTGCACGTTGAGGATCTTGCCGCGGATGGGGAGCAGCGCCTGGTACTCGCTGTCGCGGGCGAGCTTGGCCGTTCCGAGGGCCGAGTCGCCCTCCACGATCATCAGCTCGCTGTTGAGCACGTCGCTGGAGCGGCAGTCCACCAGCTTCGCCGGCAGCGAGGAGCTCTCCAGCGCGTTCTTGCGGCGCTGGGTCTCCTTGTGGGCGCGGGCGGAGATGCGCGACTTCATCTCGGCGACGATCTTGTCGAGCACCAGAGCGGACTGCGCCTTGTCGTCGCGCTTGGTGGAGGCGAAGCGCTCGGCCATCGCCTTCGCGACCACGCTGGCGACGATGGCGCGCACGCCGGGCGTGCCGAGGATCTCCTTGGTCTGCCCCTCGAACTGCGGCTCGGGCAGGCGCACGGTGAGCACGGCGGTGAGCCCGGCGAGGATGTCGTCCTTGTCGAGCTTGTCGTTGCCCACCTTGAGCCGGCGGGCGTTGAGTTCCACCTGCGCGCGCAGGAACTTCATCAGCCCTGCCTCGAAGCCGGCCTGGTGGGTTCCGCCCTTGGGCGTGGCGATGATGTTGACGTAGCTCTTGAACACGGTCTCGTAGCCGGTGCCCCAGCGCAGGGCGATGTCGACGTCGACGTGCCGGGTGAGTTCGGTGGGCACCATCGCGCCGGTGGGCTGCAGCACCGGGACCGTCTCGGTGAAGGTGCCGTCGCCCTGGAGGCGCCAAGTGTCGGTGAGAGCCGCATCCGTCGAGAGGAAGTCGGCGTACTCCGAGATGCCGCCGGCGAAGCGGAACACCTCTTTCGTGGTCTCCTCGCCGCGCTCGTCGGTGATGTCGATGCCGAGGCCGGGCACGAGGAACGCGGTCTGGCGGGCGCGCCCGGTGAGCTCCTCGGTCTGGAAGCTGGCGCCGCGGGTGAAGATCTGCGGGTCGGCCCAGTAGCGCACCCGGGTGCCGGTGACGCCCTTCTTCACCTTGCCCACCACGCGCAGCTCGCTGCCGGAGATGAACGGGGTGAAGGGCGAGTCGGGGCTCGGGCCGTCGGTGTCGGCGAAGTTGCCCGGCTCCCCGCGGTGGAAGGACATGGCGTAGGTCTTGCCGTCGCGGTCGACCTCGACGTCGAGGCGCGCCGAGAGCGCGTTGACGACGGATGCGCCCACACCGTGCAGGCCACCGGATGCCGCGTAGGAGCCGGAGCCGAACTTGCCGCCGGCGTGCAGCTTGGTGAAGACCACCTCGACCCCGCTGAGCCCCGTCTTCGGCTCGATGTCGACGGGAACGCCGCGGGCGCGGTCGCGCACCTCGACCGAGTCGTCCTTGTGCAGGATGACGCTGATCTCGTCGCCGTGGCCGCCGAGCGCCTCGTCGACGGAGTTGTCGATGATCTCCCAGAGGCAGTGCATCAGGCCGCGCGAGTCGGTGGACCCGATGTACATTCCCGGGCGCTTGCGAACGGCCTCGAGCCCCTCGAGAACGGAGAGGTGTCTCGCCGAGTAGTCCGAACTCGCCACGAGTACTCCTTCAATCGGGATGGATCCTGCGGTCGCGGGAACAAAACCCGTGCGGACCGTCGTTAAGACTAGTGAATCATCCGCCGGCGACATCGTCCGACACCCGCGACGCAGGCATCCGCCCGGCGTGGATACGCGTTCAGCGAAATACCCGGTAAAAGTCGCACCGCCGTAACACCGGCGTGCTTGTATAGAGGCACGGAATCAGTTCGTGACCACGCCCGAAGGAGCAACACATGTCTCAGACCGCCACAGAGAACACCGTTGACGTGCTTGAGCCCGCCTACGAACTCTCCGCCCTCGACCGCTGCGACAGCTGCGGAGCCCAGGCCTACGTCCGCGCCACCATGGCCAGCGGAGAACTGTTCTTCTGCGCGCACCACGGTGCCGAGTTCAAGGAGAAGCTGTCGCTGACCGCTGTCGCCTGGCACGACGAGTCGGCCAAGCTGGGCGCCGGCCGCAACTAAGACTTAGCAGCACAGAAACGGCCGCCGGTTATCCGGCGGCCGTTCCTTTTTGCCGTGTGCGGCTGTCAGGCGGGCAGGTAGCGGCGCTCGATGCGCTCGCCGAGCCTGGCCACGATCTCGTCGCCGAGTGTGCCGCTGAGGTCTCCCCACTCGCGCACCGTCTGCTCGCCCGAGTCGCCGGGGCCGAACAGCACCACGCGGTCGCCGACCTCCACCGGGGCGTCGACGCGGAGGGTGAAGGTGCTGTGGCCGATCTCGTCGACCAGCGGGTAGCGGATGCCGCCTACCGCGACCTCCACGAGGGAGCGCACTCCCCGCGGGATGCCGTCGGCGTAGCCCAGCGGAACCTCCACCAGCGAGGAGCCGTCACCCAGGGGCTCGACCGCGGTGACGAGAGCGCTGAGGGTGAGCGCCGGCCGCAGGTTCATCTCGGCCGGGGTGATGCCGTCGAACGACGGGATCCCCCAGACGTGGCCGCCCATGCGCACCATGTCGAAGCGCACGTCGTCGCGGCGGAAGCCGGCGGAGCTGGCCGCCAGGTGGCGCACGGCGAAGTGCGCGCCGAGCCGCTCGCCCTCGTCGATCGCTGCGCGGAAGCGCAGCACTGCGAGGTCGTCCTCCTCGTCGGAGGCCTCGGCGATGTGGGTGAAGATCCCGGCGATCCGGGCGATGCCCGCCGCCTGCAGCTCCAGGGCCCGCGTGACCAGGGCCGGCCAGTCCGCCGCCGTCGCGCCGTTGCGGTTGAGCCCGGTGTCGATCTTGAGGTGCAGGCTCGCGATCTCGCCGCTGCCCGCCGACTCCACGCGGTCGAGCTCGGACTGGCGGGAGACGCCCAGCGTGACGCCCGCGTCGATGGCCGCGCGGAAGTCCTCGAAGGGGCCGTACTGCCAGGTGAGGATGTCGACCTCGCGGCCGATGCCCGCGGCGCGCAGGGCGAGCGCGGTGCCGATGTCGAGGGTGCCGAGGAAGCGCGAGCCCGCATCGACCGCGGTCTGCGCGATCACCGGGGCGCCGTGCCCGTAGGCGTCGGCCTTGATGACGACCATCAGCGCGGCGGGTGCGACCCGGGCGCTCAGCTCGAGCACGTTGTGGCGGATCGCACCGAGGTCGATCAGCGCTTCGCGGAGGGCGGTCATCGGTGGCTCCTGGGGACTCGTCTGGCGACGCGCGCGACGATCTCGGCGCTCGTGGTGCCGAGCGCATCCGCCCATTCGTCGATGTGCGGCACACCGGTCTCGGCGTCGCCGAACAGGGTGGCGTACTCCCCCGGCCGCACGGCGAGGTCGCCGACGTCGAGCACCAGGGCGTCCATGGCGACGCGTCCGGCGACGGTGAACCGCCGACCGCCGAGGGAGACCGGAACGAGGTTGCCCGCCGCGCGGTCGATGCCGTCGGCGTAGCCGATGGCGACCATGGCGAGGGTGGTCTGGGCGGTGGTGAGGTAGCGGTAGCCGTAGGACACGCCGACGCCGGCGGCGCTGGACTTGATGCCGACCACGACGGCGCTGAGCGTCATCGCCGGGCGCAGGCCGGAATCGCGGGGGCGCGCGCCCGGGCGGTCGCTGAGGCCGAACAGCGGGGCGCCGATGCGCAGGGCGGTGTCGCCGTCGACGTCGTCCCCCGGCTCGTAGTCGATGCCGTGCACCAGCTCGATGGGGAGGTCGGCCTCGAGGGCGGCGACCGTCGCCTCCGCGAAGCGCTCCCGCGCCTCGGCCGTGCGTGCCGTGCCCATCAGCCCCGTGATGCGGGGGCCGCCGTCCGCGGCGGCGCGGGCGCAGAGCTCCGTCCAGTCGGAGGAGGGTATGCCCGGCTGGCCGCCGCCGATGCCGGGGACGAGGTGGGCGGTCTCGACGCCGGCCGCGGCGGCCGCGTCGAACTGGGACACGGAGGAGATCGCCGGTGTGACGCCCAGCGAGGCCGCGACGGCCATGTCGTCCGCACCGTGCAGCCAGCTGAGGAGGGGCGCGTCGATGCCGGCGGCGCGCAGCTGCCGAGCCTCGACGACGTCGGGAACGGCCAGCAGGGCGGCTCCGGAGTCGAGCACGGTGCGCGCGACCTCCGCGCGGCCGTGGCCGAGCGCGTTGGCACCGACCATCGCCACGATGGCCCGGCGCCCGGCGAGGCCGCCGAGCAGCGCGACGTTCGCCGCGATGGCTCCGAGGTCGACCTCCGCGCGCCGCAGGGGCGCCGTGGGGTCGCCGGCCGCGTCGTCTGGCGTGACGCCCTGCGGCGCCGCGCCCGGGGCGGCGGTCACCGCGCGGTTCCCACCTCGACGGTGGTCCCCTGGACGAGGAGGCGGCGGGTCTGCAGCGCGAGGTCGTCGAGCTTGGCGTGCTCCGCGGTGGTCTCGTAGGCCGAACCGCGGCGCTCGAGCGCGATGCGCAGAAGGTGGTCGGCGAGAACCGGGTTCATCGCCAGCACCGGACCGTGCGAGTGGGTGCCGATGGCGTTGCCGGTGCGTGCGCCCTCGGAGCCCGTGCCGTCGTTGCCGCGGCCGGAGCCGGTGGTGCCGAAGCTCTGCTGGTCGGCGCCGAGGGTGGTGAGGGCGCCGTGGTTCTCGATGCCGATGAGGCGGCCGAGCTGGGTGTCGATGGCGAAGGCCCCGGTGACCACGCGTGCTGCCGTGCCATCCGTTACCGCGTCGAAGACGCCTGCGCCCTGGATGGTGCCCGAGGAGAGGCCGAGCGAGTTGCCGAGCAGGTGGTACCCGCCCGCCACGGCGAGCAGGGGCAGGCCGTCCGCGACCCAGGCGCGCAGCGTGGGCGCGATCAGCGCGACGTCGTCCGCGAGGGCGGCCAGCGCCGATCCAGGGCCGGAGCCGATGGTGACGAGGTCGGGCCGCTCGGGCAGCGCGTCGCCCGGGTTGTGCACGAGGTGCTGGACGGTGTGGCCGGCCAGCTCGAGGCGGCGCTTCAGCACACGCACATTGCCCATGTCGCCGTTGATGGCGAGGTGCTCCGGGTAGAGCTCGAGGATCGTCAGTGCCGTGCCGCTGGTGGTGTCGCTCATGCTGCGCCCGCTTCGAGGTCTTTGTACCCGAGGTGCTTGCGGGTGAGGAGCATCTGGTCGTAGTCGAGAATGAGGGTGCGGGTTCCGCTCGCCGGGGCGGGGGTGCGCTGCAGCAGCTGCACGGCCTTCACCACGTCGGGCTCGATCGTGCCGTACTCGATTCCCTCGTAGGCCAGCCGGAGCGCCACGAACGCGGCCTTCGGACCGGACACCACGTCGACGTAGCCGAGCCGGGACAGGTCGGCGGCGTACAGCCACGACGGGTCCTTCGAGCCGGCGTCGAGGGCGAACAGCACGGAGTCGGGCGTTCCCTCGAGGTAGTCGAGGTTGAGCTGCAGGCTCGCGAGGTTCTTGAGCAGCAGGATCTCGATGTCGATCTCGCCGTCCTTCAGCACCTCGCCGCGACCGTAGACGGTCTTCGCCTCCTGCACGGCGCGGATGGCGGTCTCCAGGGAGAACGTGTCCCCGAGGGCCGCTGCGGCCAGCGAGATGGCCCCGGCGGTGTCGACCGCGTAGTGCAGGCCGCGCACGGGCAGGAGCACCGCGTTGTCGACGCCGTCGACGCGGATCACCGATCTGTTGCCGTCGAGGGAGACGACCTCGGCGAAGGGCGCGTTGAGAGCTGCGGCGCGCCCGCTCTTCTCGTTGCCGTAGTCGCGGGCGAGCACCTGGCCGTGCGGCGCGGCCTCGATGACCTCGGGCGAGGCGCCGAAGAAGCTGACGTCGAGGCGGTTCTCGTCGGAGAGGTCGTCGGCGAGGCTGCGCAGGAAGTTGTCGTCGCGGTTGAGCACAACGCGCTGCGAGACCTGGGCGAGGATGTCGCGGAACATCTGGGCGACGCGCTCCGGTTCGAAGAAGCGGTAGATCTGGTCGATCTGGAGGTTCAGGATGACCGCGGCCGTCGGCTTGAGCTCTCGGCAGATGACCTCCCCGAAGGCCTCGTCGACCTCGATGACGCCGACATCCGCTGCCAGCTTTCCCGTGAGGGAGACCTCGGCGAGCAGCGACGACGCGATGCCCTGCGGCAGGTTGGCGCCGGAGGGGTTGGTGAAGACCCGCAGACCGTGCTCGCGCATGATGGCCGTGAGGATGTTCGTGGTCGTCGACTTGCCGTTCGACCCGAGCACCACCACGACGCCGTGCGGCAGCTGCGCCATGGTGTCGGCGATGAAGTTCGGTGCCAGCCTGCGCGTGACGAGCCCGGGGAACGCCGATCCGCCGCCGCGCAGGCGCGCGAGCAGACGCACCGAGCGTCCGACCAGGATCGGGAGCGCGAGCTTCAGTCCGGGGTTACTCAAGGTAGTCGCGCAGCGACTGCGACCGCGACGGGTGGCGCAGCTTCGCCATCGTCTTGGACTCGATCTGGCGGATGCGCTCGCGCGTCACTCCGAAGGTGTCGCCGATCTGGTCGAGCGTCTTCGGCATTCCGTCGCCGAGGCCGAAGCGCATGCGAATCACGCCGGCCTCGCGCTCGGAGAGCGAGTCGAGCAGGCTCTCCAGCTGCTTCTGCAGCATGGTGAAGCCCACCGCGTCCGCGGGGACGACTGCCTCGGTGTCCTCGATGAGGTCGCCGAACTCGCTGTCTCCGTCCTCGCCGAGCGGGGTGTGCAGGGAGATCGGCTCGCGGCCGTACTTCTGCACCTCGATGACCTTCTCGGGGGTCATGTCGAGTTCGCGGCTCAGCTCCTCGGGGGTGGGCTCGCGGCCCAGATCCTGGAGCATCTGGCGCTGCACGCGGGCGAGCTTGTTGATGACCTCGACCATGTGCACCGGGATGCGGATGGTGCGCGCCTGGTCGGCCATGGCGCGGGTGATCGCCTGGCGGATCCACCAGGTGGCGTAGGTGGAGAACTTGAAGCCCTTGGTGTAGTCGAACTTCTCGACCGCACGGATGAGGCCCAGGTTGCCCTCCTGGATGAGGTCGAGGAACTGCATACCGCGGCCGGTGTAGCGCTTGGCGAGCGAGACGACGAGGCGCAGGTTGGCGCCGAGCAGGTGGCTCTTGGCGCGGGCGCCGTCCTTGGAGACCCAGATGAGCTCGCGGCCCAGCTGCGACTTCTTCTCGGCGTCGCTCATCTGGGAGAGCTTGTCCTCGGCGAACAGGCCGGCCTCGATGCGCATGGCGAGCTCGACCTCCTCGGCCGCGTTCAGCAGTGCGACCTTTCCGATCTGCTTCAGGTAGTCCTTGACCGGGTCGGCGGTGGCGCCGGTGATGGCGGACGAGTAGACGGGGATGTCGTCTTCCTCGTCGGCGATCGAGATCACGAGGGCGCCGGCGGGAAGAGCCTCGACCGGAGTGGTCGACTTCTTCGCGTCGGTGTCGTCGTCGGACTCCTCTGCGGTGTCCTTCGTCTCGTCGGTGTCGACGGGGACCACGACTACAGCGTCGTCGTCCTCCTCGACGCCGTCGGTGGGCTCGTCGGGGTCGGTCGCCTTCGCGCCGCGCTTGACCGGGGCCTTCTTCGCGGGCGCCTTGGCGGCCGGGGTCTTCGCCGCGGTGGTCTTGGCGGCGGGGGTCTTCTTGACTGCCGCGGCCTTGGTGGCGGTCGCCGCCTTCTTCGCGGGGGCCTTCTTCACCGCTGCGGTGGGAGCAGCGTCGGCGCTGACCTGCTCTTTGTCGGCAGCGTCTACTGCCGCTGCCTGCTTGGTCGGGGTTGCCATTAGAACACCTTTCAGGGTTTTCGGGCAGTACTAAGACCCATGTCAAGTCCTTCTTCACTGCACAACGAATCGAGCGGTGAACGAGCGGAACCTGAACGGGTCTTGGGTCAATTATTGCACGACTTCATCCGAAGACTTGACAATCGGCGAACTTGTGCCTGTTTGTTATCACCGCGCCGGTCGTCGACGCCACTTACGCATCAATGCAACCCAAAGGGGGGCCACCTGTATTCCCTCGTCCTCGTGCATGCGCCTGCGGGTGCGGCGTCGCGCGAGCAGGAGGAACAGCACTCCGAGGCCCACCACGGGGAACTGCACGAGGAAGGCGATCCGGAAGGAGTCGAGCGAGTAGAGCTCGGCCGGGACGCCGCTTCCTCCCGCGGCGCGGTCGATGACGTCGAGCACGATCCCGATGAGCAGCATCGTGATGAAGGAGGCGAGGAAGCCGCCCACGTTGACCACGCCGCTGGCCGAGCCGAGACTGCGCGCGGGGTTGAAGGTGCGCGCGAAGTCGAAGCCGATCATGGAGCCGGGTCCGCCGATGGAGAGAGCGGTGAGCAGCACCAGGATCAGCCAGAGCGGCGGCGTTCCCGGCCAGAGCAGCACGGCCGCCCAGGCCAGGCCCATCGCGAGCACGATCCCGAGGACGATGTTGCTTCGCCTGAGCGGGTAGCGCGCGGTCAGCAGGCCGAGGATGGGCCCGGCCACCACGGCGATGCCGACGATCAGGGTGAGCAGGAGCGACGCGGTGGTGGCACCGTAGCCGAGGCCGATAGAGAGGAACGGGAATCCCCAGAGCAGTGTGAACACGGTGCCGGGCGACTGCAGCACGAAGTGCGACCAGAAGCCGAGCTGCGTGCCCGGTCGCGCCAGGCTCTCGCGGAGCTGGCGCAGGGCGGCCGGCCATCCGCCCGCGCGCTCGATCGTGGCGGTGCCGCGCGGTGCGTTCGAGACGATCAGGATGACGAACACCCCGGCAAGCACCGACAGCGACGCGGCGCTGAGGAAGGCGGGCTCCCAGCCGAGGCTGTGCAGCAGGATGGAGAAGGGGATGGCGGAGAGCACCTGGCCGAACTGCCCGACGGCGCCCATCAGCTGGGTGAGCAGCGGCAGCTTGCGCCCGCTGAACCAGGAGGCGATCAGTCGGGAGACGGAGATGAAGGTCATGGCGTCTCCCGCGCCGACGAGGATCCGGCCGACGACGGCGACCCCGATGGTGGGCGCCACGGCCACGGTCGCCTGGCCGGCGAACATCAGCAGCGCGCCTCCCGCGATGAGGTAGCGCGGCCCGATGCGGTCGAGCACCACGCCCACGGGGATCTGCAGCGCGGCGTAGACGATCAGCTGCACCACCGCGAGGCTCGAGAGGGCGGCCGCCTGGATGTCGAAGCGCTCGGTGGCGTCGACCCCCGCGACGCCGAGGGAGCTGCGCTGCATCACGGCGATCAGGTAGGCGAAGACGGCAGCGATGTAGACGAACCAGGCGCGCTTCGAATTCACGGGGTGCTGCTCGTCCTTCTCGGTGCTGCTCGGTTCCGTGGCGGATTCCCGGGTTCCCGGGTATCGGCCCCGCGGATCAGGAGAGCGGGCGGTCGTCGTCGCCGGAGCGGCGCAGCGCGAGGAAGTTCTCGAGCTCCGCGGCGATGTCGTCAGCGCTCGGCAGCTCGCCGTCCTCGTCGGTGAGCGGGGAGCGCAGCGGGTTGTCGATCATGTAGCTGTCGTGGCGGGCCTCGAGGGTGCCGACCAGCTTGGCCAGCTCCTGGTTGCTCTCCACCTGGCTGTCGATCTTCGAGAGGAAGTCGCGGCCGTCCTCGCGCAGGCGCTCGGTGGGGAAGATCAGGCCGGTGGACGCGCTCACGCTCTCCAGCGCGATGACCGCGGCGGCGGGGAACTCGGTGTCGGCCAGGTAGTGCGGGATGAGGAGCACGAAGCCGACGGTCGGGTGCGCGAGCTCCTGCAGGCGGTACTCGAGCAGGTGGAGGGCGTTGGCGGGAACCTGGGTCTGCGGCTTCCAGATCGACATCGACTCGATCAGCTCCGAGCGGTTGCCGCTCACCGTCACGCCGAGCGGGCGCGTGTGCGGCACCGGCATCGGGATGGCGTGCACCCAGGTGGTGGTCTTCACCTGGTACATGTCGATGAGCTGCAGCACCGCGGCGGTGAAGCGCTCCCATTGGAAGTCCGGCTCGTACCCGGTGAGCAGCAGGAAGGGCTGGCCCACCTCGTCCGTCGCGAGGTAGAGGCGCAGCGTCGAGGGGCGGTAGTCGCTGAGGTGGTCGTGGTCGAAGTAGATCAGGGGGCGGCGGGCGCGGTAGTCCAGCAGCTCGTCGCTGTCGAAGGTGGCGACCACCTTGTGGTCGAGGGTGTCGAGCAGGTATTCGCTGAGCTGGGTGACCGCGGAGCCCGCGTCGGCGAAGCCGGTCAGGCCAGCCACGAGGTGGAGGCCCGCTGGCACGTCGGAGACTTCGATGGAGAGGTCATAGAGGCCGGCAGGATCGCGCATGGAACCACTCTAATCGCGTCGCCCCGGGAAAGCCGGGCGGTACAACCCCCCGTGCTGATGCTCAGAGCGAACAGGCGTCGCGCGCCTCGGTACGATTGGGCAATGACTGTTGCGGCGCTGAGCGTCTCCCCCGAATCCCCCCTCTCCATCGAAGCCGACGTTCTCGTCGTCGGCGTGTCCAGCTCGGACGCCGGACCGGTCCTGCTCACCGGCATCCCCGAGGTGCTCGCCCTCCAGGACTCCCTCGCCTCGATCGGCGTCAGCGGATCCGTCGACGAGCTCGTGCGCCTGCCCTTCTCCACAGGGGCCGCCGGCAGCCTCGCGCTCGTCGGCGTCGGAAGCGCGGCGACGGACGCCGATTCGCTGCGCCTCGCAGCAGGATCCGCCACCCGCCAGCTGCGCGGCATCGACTCCCTCGTTCTCGCACTTCCCGTCACGACCGACGCCGAGCTCGTCGCGGTGCTCGAGGGCGCGGCCCTGGGCGCGTACCTCTACACCGAGTACCGCTCCTCCACGCTCGAGGCCACCAAGCCCACCGCGTCCAGCATCGTCGTGGCCAGCGGGCTCGACGCGTCGACCGCCGTCGACCGCGCCACCGTCGTGGCGACCGCGGTGCACACCGTGCGCGACCTCGTCAACATGCCCCCGAAGGACCTCTACCCCGAGACGCTGGCGGATGCGGCTGTCGCGCTCGCAGCCCACACCGAGATCGAGGTCACCGTGCTCGACGTGGCCGCCCTCACCGAGGGCGGTTTCGGCGGAATCCTCGGCGTCGGCCAGGGCTCCTCGCGCGGCCCGCGCCTGGTGAAGCTCTCCTACTCCCCCGCCGGGGCCGCCAGGCACCTCGCCCTGGTCGGCAAGGGCATCACCTTCGACTCGGGCGGACTCTCGCTCAAGCCGGCGCTGTCGATGCTCGGCATGAAGACCGACATGACCGGCGCGGCCACCGTGCTCTCCGTGATCGTCGCGGCCGCCGACCTCGCACTGCCCGTGCGGATCACCGCGTGGATGTGCCTCGCCGAGAACATGCCGTCGGGCACGGCCACCCGGCCGGACGACGTGCACCGCATCCGCGGTGGCAAGACGGTCGAGAACCTGAACACCGACGCCGAGGGCCGCATCGTGCTGGCCGACGGCCTGGTGGCTGCGAGCGAGGAGAACCCCGACGCGATCATCGACGTCGCGACCCTCACCGGAGCATCCGTTGTCGCCCTCGGCAACCGCTACGTCGGCGCCATGGGCGACGACGCGTTCGTGGCACAGGTCGTGGCCGTCGCGGGCCGCACCGGCGAGTCGCTCTGGCAGATGCCGCTGCCGGCCGAGCTGCGCCCGCTGCTCAACTCCGACATCGCCGACATCGCCAATGTCAAGCCCGGAAACACCGGCGGCGGCATGCTGGTCGCCGCCCACTTCCTCAAGGAGTTCGTCGGCACGACCGGCGAGGGCGACGACAAGCGCCAGATCCCGTGGGCGCACCTCGACATCGCCGGACCGAGCATGAACGGCGGCGGAGGCTACGGCTACACCCCGAAGGGCCCGACCGGTGTAACTGTGCGTACGCTGATCGCATTGGCCGAGGAATTTTCTCGCTCGTAGTACAGTCGTCGTGGCGGATATCTCCACCCATACGACCGTCGGCGCACGAGCCGGCGGGTCGTCCCACTACCTGAAACACCAAGGGAGTTGCGTAAGTGTCGGAACAGAATTTTGACCTTGTGATCCTGGGCGGCGGAAGTGGCGGCTATGCAGCCGCGCTTCGTGCCAGTCAGCTCGGACAGACCGTAGGACTCATCGAGAAGAACAAGCTCGGCGGCACCTGCCTCCACGTGGGCTGCATCCCGACCAAGGCGCTTCTGCACTCCGCAGAGGTCGCCGACGTCACCCGCGAGTCGGCGAAGTACGGGGTGAACGCGAGCCTCGAGGGCATCGACATCTCCGCCGTCACCGCGTACCGCGAGGGCATCGTGGCGAGCAAGTACAAGGGTCTGCAGGGTCTGATCAAGGCGCGCGGCATCACGGTGATCGAGGGAACCGGTCGCCTGACCTCCCCCACCACCGTGCAGGTCGGCGACGACACCATCACCGGCAAGAACATCATCCTCGCCACCGGTTCCTACTCCCGCTCGCTCCCCGGTCTCGAGATCGGCGGACGGGTCATCACCTCCGAGCAGGCGCTCGAGCTCGACTTCATCCCGAAGAAGGTCGCCGTGCTCGGCGGCGGCGTCATCGGCGTCGAGTTCTCCAGCGTGTGGAAGTCGTGGGGTGCCGACGTGCACATCATCGAGGCGCTCCCGCACCTCGTGCCGAACGAGGACGAGTCGGTCAGCAAGCAGTTCGAGCGCGCCTTCCGCAAGCGCGGCATCGGCTTCACCCTCGGAGTGCGCTTCAAGAGCGTCGAGCAGAACGAGGACGGCGTCGTCGTCACCCTCGAGAACGGCGACACGATCGAGGCCGAGCTGCTGCTCGTCGCCGTCGGCCGTGGCCCGTCGACGGCCAACCTCGGGTTCGAGGAGGCCGGCGTCACCGTCGACCGCGGCTTCGTCATCACGAACGAGCGCCTCGAGACGAGCGTCCCCGGCGTCTACGCCGTCGGCGACATCGTCCCCGGCCTCCAGCTCGCGCACCGCGGATTCCAGCAGGGGATCTTCGTCGCCGAGGAGCTCGCCGGTCTCAACCCGATCGTCATCGACGACCTGAACATTCCGAAGGTCACCTACAGTGACCCGGAAGTGGCATCCGTCGGCCTCTCCGAGGCCAAGGCAGCCGAGAAGTACGGCACGGACAAGATCTCGTCGTACGACTACAACCTTGCGGGCAACGGCAAGAGCCACATCATCGGCACCGCGGGCTCCATCAAGGTCGTTCGTGTCAACGACGGCCCCGTCGTCGGTGTGCACATGATCGGCGCGCGCGTCGGCGAACTGATCGGCGAGGCGCAGCTGGCAGTGAACTGGGAGGCGTACCCGGAAGACGTCGCCCCGCTGGTGCACGCCCACCCGACCCAGAACGAGGCGCTCGGAGAAGCGTTCCTCGCCCTGGCCGGCAAGCCGCTCCACGCGATCTAACACGTACGACAAGAACAGGGCGACCACGCCAATCCGGCGCGGCGCAGAACTAAGCTGGCTAGAACAAGATTTTGGTTACTAAGGAGCATCACTGATGAGCGAATCCGTCAACCTCCCGGCACTCGGCGAGAGTGTGACCGAGGGTACGGTGACCCGCTGGTTGAAAAACGTGGGAGACCGTGTCGAGGTGGACGAGCCACTGCTCGAGGTATCGACCGACAAGGTCGACACCGAGATCCCGTCCCCCATCGCGGGCGTGATCGAGGCGATCCTCGTCGCCGAGGACGAGACCGTCGAGGTCGGCACGGCACTCGTGACGATCGGCTCCGGCGAGACCGCCGCGGCAGAGCCCGAGGCTCCGGCCGAAGAGGCCCCGGCCGAGGAGCCCGCAGCAGCGGAGCCCGCAGCAGCGGAGCCCGCAGCCGAGCAGCCCGCTGCTGAGGAGCCCGTCGAGGTCCCGTCCACCGAGGCCCCCGCCCCGGAGGAGGAGACCGCGCAGCCGGTCGAGGCCCCCGAGCCCGCCCCGGTCGACCCGGCCCCCGCAGCAGAGGCCCCCGCAGCAGAGGCCGCTCCGGCCGCCGAGGCGCCCGCCGCACCGGCACCCGCAGCTCCCGCCGCAGCAGCAGCGCCGGCCCCGTCGACCGAGGCAGCGGCTCCCGTCGCCGCCGGCACGACGTCGACCAACGCCGTCGAGCCCGCCGAGTCGCCCAGCGCCAACGCCGGCTACGTCACCCCGATCGTCCGCAAGCTCGCGAACGACCGCGGAATCGACCTCTCCACCATCTCCGGTACCGGAGTGGGCGGACGCATCCGCAAGCAGGACGTCCTGGCCGCCGTCGTCCCCGAGGCTGCAGCGCCCGCCGCCGCCGCCCCGGTCGTCGAGGTCTCGCCGCTGCGCGGAACCACGGTGCCGATGTCGCGACTGCGCAAGGTCATCGCCGAGCGCGCCGTGATCTCCATGCAGTCCTCGGCCCAGCTGACCTCCGTGGTCGAGGTCGACGTCACCAAGGTCGCGGCGTTCCGCGACCAGGTGAAGGGCGACTTCGTCAAGAAGGCCGGCGTCAAGCTGTCGTTCCTGCCGTTCTTCGCACTGGCCGCCGCCGAGGCGCTCAAGGCCTACCCGATCGTCAACGCGACGATCGACGGCGACACGATCGTCTACCCGGCGCAGGAGAACCTGTCGATCGCGGTGGACACCGAGCGCGGACTGCTGACTCCGGTCATCCGCGACGTGGGCTCGCTCGACCTCGCCGGCATCGCCAACCAGATCTCCGACCTGGCCACGCGCACCCGCGACAACAAGCTCAAGCCCGACGAGCTCGCCGGCGGAACGTTCACGCTCACCAACACCGGTTCGCGCGGCGCCCTGTTCGACACCCCGATCGTCTTCCTGCCGCAGAGCGCCATCCTCGGCACCGGCGTCGTGGCGAAGAAGGCCGTCGTCGTCTCGCACGACGGCGTCGACTCGATCGCGATCCGCTCGATGGTCTACCTCGCGCTCTCCTACGACCACCGCATCGTCGACGGCGCGGACGCTGCACGCTTCCTCGTCGCCGTGAAGAACCGCCTCGAGGGCGGCGACTTCGCGGGTGTGCTCGGCGTCTAGCCGTCAGGCAGCGCATCACAGGTAGTCCCTGATCCGCCAACCGGCCTCGCCCCTCATCACGAGGGCCGAGGCCGGTTTGCTCTGTCCCGGCGGATCAGGCCCGGCGGCTCCGAGGCTCACCAGGGCCGAGTCGCCGAGCCGCTCCACGAGGGCGAGCTCCCCCGCCGCGATCTCCGCCTCGGGAGGCGTCTCCCCGCCGCCCTGGATCGAGCGGACGATGGCCGCGTCGCGCTCCATGGCCGCCGAGCCGCCCTGCAGCACTCCGTCGAGGCAGAGCACGGACAGGTCGCGCAGGCAGCGCTCCCGTTCGGCGAGCAGCGCGCCGAGCGCGGCCACCGGGTCGTCGGAGAGCACGGGGTCGACGGCGGGCGCGGACTCGTCGACCGGCACCGGGGCGTCGGCGGGTAGAGGGTCGTCGGAGGCCACCGGGTCGTCGGACGAATGGTCGCCGGAGGAATAGCCGCCCACCTCGTCCGCTGGCCGTTCGGCACCCGCGCCCGCGGCTCCGCGCGACGGCTGGTCCTCCTGCTCCTGGTTCGTGCCGGGCACCCCGGCCGTGGGCGGTTCGCGCGGAACCGCTCCCTCGGTCGCCGTGTCCGTCGGCGGTACGAGCACCAGCGCGGCGAGCAACCACCGCGGCTCCCAGCGCCCAGAAGCGCGGACGCACCTGCCTCGCCTGCCCGGCCAGCCAGCTCGCTGCACGGGCGGCATGTGCCCGGGGTGCTCCGCCGGCCCTGTGCCCGGCACCCGCGCGCCCGGCTGTCATACGCCCGACTGCGAGCTGACCCGCTGCCGTGCGCTCGTCTTGCCTGAGCCCGGCTCCCGTGCGCTCGTCTCGCCTGAGCCCCGCTCCCGAGTGCTCGTCTCGCCTGAGCCCGGTTCCGGCTCGCTCGTCTCGCCTGAGCCCGGCTCCGGCGCGCTCCGGCACGGCCTGCCGCACGGCCGCCGCGCGAGCGCGCTCGCCCTCCTCCACCCTGTCGACGGCATCGGTCGGTCCGAGCCGCACCGGGGCGGGTTCCGCCAGCGCGAAAAGTGACGCGGGGTCGATCGCCGCCGACGCCTCGGGGAGGGACTGGGCGAGATCCGCCGCCGCCTGCCCGGGCACCCGCGCGAGCACCGCCCGCACCACGATCAGCAGGGCCTCCCGGTCGCCGACCACCAGCGGATCCCGGGCGAGCGCCGCCTCGGACTGCGCGGCCGCTATCGGGGCAGCTGCGCCGAAGCCGCAGACCACGGGGGCACCGCAGGCACGGAACAGCACGCTCGACAGCCGCAGCGCGCCGTGGGCGACCCCCGCGCGATGCAGCGCGTCCACCGCCGCCAGCAGGGGCGCGAGGATCGTGACCGCCTCCCCCGGTCCAATCCGCTCCCGGTCGGAGACCAGCCGGCTGAGGCTCCCGCCGGGGAGGCGCTCGAGGATCAGGCACGGCCTCCCGTCGTCGCCGGTCGCCACGTCGATCAGGCGCACGGTGTGCGGGTGGTCGCTGCGGGCGAGTGCGTCGATCTCGGCGTCCACCGCCGACTCGGGGACCGTGGCGTGGAAGACCTTCACTGCGACACTGGAGGCGTCCTGACTGCCGGGCGGAGCATCCGCGTGGCCCAGATAGACGGATGCGCGCCGCCCGACACCGAGGAGGCGCACCAGCCGGTAGCCGCCCCGGCTCTGGCCCACGTGCCCGCCCGCCTCGGAGGGCGCGGCCGGCGCCGGGTCGGCCCGTCGCGGCCCGCGTCGTCGTCGGATCTGCATGCGGCAATGCTGCCTCCGCTACGCCTCCCGCAGAGTCGGGGAGGCGAATCTGTGCGGAATGCCGCGCAATCGCGGCCGGTGGAGGACAAGCGACAGATTCCGGTGCGGAGTGCCCGTATCCTTGTACCCATGGCACGCAAACCCAAGGATCCGAACAAAGAACCCGGCCGCATCAAGCAGATGTGGCAAGTACTGCAGATGACCCGGCGGTACGACTCGCTGGCGGTCTGGTATCTGGCGCTGGCGTTCCTGCTCCCGGTTCTCGTCGGTCTCGCGCTCGCCTTCCTCTTCGCGAACCCCACCGACCAGATCATCGGCTTCGTGCTGTTCATCGTCGCCGGCCTGCTAGGCGGCCTCCTCGCCTTCCTGATCGTCCTGGGACGCCGCGCCGAGAAGGCCGCGTACTCGCAGATCGCCGGCCAGCCCGGCGCCGTCGGAGCCGTGCTGAAGAGCTCGCTGCGCCGCGGCTGGACCGCGAGCGAGATGCCCGTCGCGGTGAGCCCGAAGACGCAGGACGCCGTCTACCGGGCCGTCGGCCGGGGCGGGATCGTCCTCATCGGCGAGGGCCCGCGCAGCCGCACGCAGCGCATGCTCGACGACGAGCGCCGCTCGGTCGCCCGCATGCTCCCGAACGTGCCGATCAACTTCCTCTACGTGGGCCCGGACGAGGACTCCGTCCCGCTGCACCGCGTGGCCAACCGCATGGGCAAGTTCAAGACCGTGCTGCGCAAGGCGGAGATCCTCGCCGTGAGCAACCGTCTGAACTCGCTGGGCAAGAACCAGCTGCCGATCCCCAAGGGCATCGACCCCTTCAAGGTGCGGTCGTCGCGTCCGCGCTAGTCGCGACCTGTCACAAGTGCCTCGCGTCCCCCGGGATGCGGGGCACTTCTGCGTCCACGCGGTTCTCCGTCCATCCCCCCGCCCCTTCGGAAATTCAGGAGATCCCGAGCCGGCCACGTCTGCAGCCGTGAGATTCCAGGCGCGCCGCGGCGTCGCATCCGCAGAAGTCCTGAATTTCCGACGGGCGGGGCAGGAGCAGGAGCAGGAGGACTGACGGGGGTCAGCGGCGCACCAGCACCGTGCCGACCAGGCGGTCGTGCATGCCGCGCTGGTCCTTGTCCCAGATCAGGGCGGGGATCGCGAGGCAGAGCAGGGCGGTGCGGGCGATCGGCTTGACGACGCCGATCCAGCCCGGGTCGATCGGGACGACCCGCATCGAGAGGATCAGGTGCCCGATACTGCCCCCGAGCGTGGCGATGAACAGCACCTGCAGCACGGCGAAGATGCCGAGCGTGGCGAAGGAGTTGATGCCCGTCCAGAGCGGGACCCCTTCGACCGGCTCGGGCGGGAAGAAGAAGTACGACAGCGCGCTGGCGATGCCCCAGTCGAGGATCAGTGCGAGGATGCGGCGGCCGCCCCGGGCGATGGAGCGGGGTCCGCTCCTCGGGAGACCGAGCGGCTTTCCCGGCCAGGTGTCATTCGAGAGCGGCGCTGTAGGCATCCGCTAATCCTAAACCGGAACATTCTCGTAACATGCCCGAAACATTTGCGTCACCGCTGCGAAACCCCCTACGCCTACCCTCGACAGTGGCTGCGACTGCAGCCGACAAGCACCAAGCTCATTGGAGTCCCTTCATGTTCAGTGATTCTTCCGAAGTGCTCAAGTTCATCAAGGACACTGACGTCAAGTTCCTTGATATCCGTTTCACCGATCTTCCCGGTGTGCAGCAGCACTTCAATATCCCTGCTTCCACGGTCGACGAGGAGTTCTTCTCCGTCGGTCAGCTCTTCGACGGCTCGTCGATCCGCGGTTTCGCGTCGATCCACGAGTCCGACATGCAGCTCATCCCCGACGTGTCGACCGCGTACCTCGACCCCTTCCGCGTCGAGCGCACGCTCATCATGATCTTCGACATCTACAACCCGCGTAACGGAGAGATCTACGCCCGCGACCCGCGCCAGGTGGCGAAGAAGGCCGAGAAGTACCTCGCGTCCACCGGCATCGCCGACACCGCGTACTTCGCCCCCGAGGCCGAGTTCTACATCTTCGACGACGTGCGCTACGACGTGAAGCAGAACTCCAGCTTCTACTCCGTCGACTCCGAAGAGGGCGCCTGGAACACGGGACGCGAGGAGGAGGGCGGAAACCTCGGCAACAAGACCCCCTTCAAGGGCGGCTACTTCCCCGTCAGCCCCGTGGACAAGCAGGCCGACCTGCGCGACGACATCAGCCTCAAGCTGATCGACGCCGGTCTCATCCTCGAACGCGCCCACCACGAGGTCGGCTCCGGCGGACAGGCGGAGATCAACTACCGCTTCGACACCATGGTGCACTCGGCAGACGACATCCTGAAGTTCAAGTACATCGTCAAGAACACCGCAGAGCAGTGGGGCAAGACGGCGACGTTCATGCCGAAGCCGCTCTTCGGCGACAACGGCTCGGGCATG
>Ga0247732_10000079_pt1 | contig 65796 bp, 60 predicted proteins | sample UWRJL163409C2_FD_180940 | JGI IMG/M metagenome (GOLD analysis project Ga0247732, IMG submission 180940) | Plant litter microbial communities from Arlington Agricultural Research Station in Wisconsin, United States - UWRJ-L163-409C-2 | ecosystem: Environmental > Terrestrial > Plant litter >... | reverse complement strand
TGGTATTCGAAGAGATCCATGGGCTCACCGTCTGTCTGCTTTGACTGATTGGTTGTTTACCTACGTTTCGGCCAGAATGGCTCGCAAGGAACTTTATCCACACACCCCAATGTGATCCGCACCCCGTACCTAGCATGTGGCACATCTCACCGGGACCCTTGTAGTGATACAAGTCACAATATCCGGTGGAATATGCGCTCGGGTTGCCACCAACATTGGATTTTGGTTAACGTGCCTCTGGTCTAAGTAACGGTACGGTCACGGCGCGAAGGACATTTCGGTTGGCTGAGCAAGGTTCATCACGGGCACCTCGTGAGACCTCGACGACCCACTTTGACGCCACTACCACCGACATCATCCCGTTCAACGAGTTCGGCGATCTCGACGACTTGGACTTCAGCAACACCTCTGCCTTTGATCGCGAGTCACGGGTGATCCGCGCCCCCGAGCTCGACGACCTGCACGACACCGACGACCTGACGCCCCTGCGGCTGGCCGTCCCGGCCCAGTTCCGCCCGACGCGCGGTGAAGACCGCCGTTCCGCCCACGCCTACCGCGACAGTTACACCGATGTCAGCGACGGCATGGAGAACACCGACGTCATAGACATGACGAGCCGCCGCGGCCTGCACCGCAAGGTCGGCGAAGGCCACGTCAAGGCCCGGCTCGTCGCCGCCGCGATGGCCGCGGGCGCCACCGCCGCAGCTGCGTACTCGGTCGTCAACGCCTCCGACAAGGCTCCCGTCGAACAGATGGTCGCCGCGGGACCCAACGCCTTCGTCGACGGCGCCGCGATCACCGGTTCCTCCGACGGCATGCAGATCGTCACCGTCGCACCGGTGGCCAGCGAGGCCGTACACAGCCAAGAACTCGCCAACGGTGCCGCCTTCGCCGCCGAGCGCGCCGAACGCGAGGCGCGGCTCTCCAGGCCCATGTACGTCATGCCCGCACGCGGCGTCTGGACGTCCGGCTTCGGCTACCGCTGGGGCGTCCTGCACGCAGGCATCGACATCGCGAACTCGATTGGAACGCCCATCGTGGCCGCCGCGGACGGCGTCGTCACCGACGCCGGACTCACCGCCGGCTACGGCGCCTGGGTCAAGATCCGGCACTCCGACGGCACCGTCACCCTGTACGGCCACGTCAACACGTGGCTCGTCACCCCCGGTGAACGAGTCATGGCTGGCGACCAGATCGCCACCGTCGGCAACCGCGGTCAGTCCACCGGACCGCACCTGCACTTCTCGGTCCTGAAGAACGGCACCGACTTCGTCGACCCCGTGCCGTGGCTCGCCGCGAAGGGTCTGAGCCCCGGCAACTACGTCGGCTGACCGGTGACCTCCGGCGGACCACCATCCGAGGAAACCCGCATCATCCGGCGGCAGCCCGAGGCTGCCCCACCACCGCCTCCTGACTTCTCGGAGCAGCACACCGGCATCATCCGGCGCCACCCCACGGGTGCGTTTCCCGCCGCTCCAGAACCGCAGACCAACTTCATCCCGCAGGCCGTGCCCCCACCCCTGCCGCAAGCGCAATCGCACGTCGGCCGTCAGAGCCCCGTCGCGGCGTCAGCCACCGCCACGGTCAGCATCATCAGCGGCTGGGCCACCGCCGTGATCGCCACCTCACTCATCAGCGGCTGGTGGGGCACCGACGAATTATTCTGCATCGCAATAGGATTCCTGACCGCCGTGTCGGCAGCGGCGACCATCGGCGGGCTGATCTCACTGCTGCTGCGCCAACGCATCGGCCGGCTGTTGATCGTCGTCGGCTCCGTCGTCGCGTTGATGATCTTCGCCGGCCTCTTCGTCGCGGGAGCCGACCTGCCCCAGCTGGTCTACGGCATTCCGATACTGCCGGTCGCCGCGATCACCCTTTCGCTGTTGCCCGCCACGGGCCGCTGGTGCCGCTGAGATCGTCCGCGATCCGCCTGCCCCGCAAAGACTTTCTCGAGACGCAGTCGGACGTCGTTGACGTTCGGGTCAACACGAGTGTAACGATCGACCCCAATCTGTGAATCGTCTGTACTGAACGTCCGTGCGTTCTGCCACAAATTCGATCCGGAGGCTCCACTCCAATGCTCAGCCGCATCTTCCACGCCGTCCTGGCGACCGTTCTCACCCTCACCGCGGTCGCCTGCAGTAGCGACGACGGAGGCTCGGGCGGGTACACCCTGCGGATCGGCGCGACGTCGGTGACGGGGACTCCCGCCGGATCGCTGGGCTGGGGCGACCGTCAGGGCATTCTGAGCAAGGAACTGAAGGCAGCCGGGGTCGACAAGATCGAGTACTCCTTCTTCCAGTCCGGCGGAGACGCCGTCTCGGCCCTCATCGCGGGCGCAGTCGACGTGGCCGCCGTCGGTGACAATCCCGCCCTGCGGGCCCGCGGCCGCGACCCGAAAGTCGTTCTGCTGTCCTTTGATTCGGTCAACAGCGACATGCAGCTCATCGGCGCGCGGGGCGGTCCCACCAACATCCAGGGTCTGGTCGGCAAGAACATCACGGCCCCTCAGGGGACGATTCGCGACCGCACCGCCCGCCAGCTGATCGAAGCAGCCGGCCTCACGGGCAAGATCGAGGTCAAGGACGTGCCGACCCCCGAATCCATCGCCGGACTGAGTTCGGGTCAGATCGATGCCACAGTTCTCAGCGGCGCCAGCTCGGTGGATCTGCAGCAGAAGGGCTACCCCGTCATCGACAGTCTGTCGCGACATGGCATGGGCAGCACGGGAACCAACATCGCGCTGACGTCCTTCACCGACGGCCATCCAGACTTCCGCGCCGCATGGCAGCACGCGATCACCGCGGTCAACGCCGACATCCAAAAGAACTTCGACGACTATCTTCACTGGGTCGCCGACACCGACGGCACCAATTTCGAGTACGTCAAGCAGTCGACGCAGGCCGAGGAGTTCAACACCGAGCCGTTCCCCCAGATCGGCGTGAAGCAGCTTCAGGACGCGTATGACTTCCTGAACGCCGACGGTTCCCTGGCCGGCCAGTACTCGGTCACCGACTGGATCGGCGCCAAGCCGTGACCACCGCGGAAATCGTCGCGACCAGCACCGCGCGACCTGTCCCCGACCTGATCGAGGTCGTCGCCGAAGATCGCCCCAGAAGGGGACTTTGGACCCGCACCCCGCGTGCGGTACGCCGAATGGTCGGTCCCGTCGTCATCCTCGCGGCGTGGGCCGTCGGCTCCGCGACGGAATGGCTCGACCCCGACCTGTTTCCGCCGCCCTCCCAGGTGGCCACCACCGCGTGGCGACTGCTTGGCAACGGCGAACTCGCCACCCACGTCGGGGCGTCGGCGACGCGGGTGCTGACCGGGACGGTGCTCGGCATCCTGATCGGCGTGGCGCTCGCCGTCGTCGCCGGCCTGACGCGCACCGGCGAGGACCTCCTCGACTGGACCATGCAGATCTTCAAGGCCGTACCGAACTTCGCCCTCACACCCCTGCTCATCATCTGGATGGGCATCGGCGAGGGGCCCAAGATCGTGCTCATCACCACCGGTGTCGCCATCGCGATCTACATCAACACCTACGCCGGAATCCGTGGAGTCGACCGGCAACTCGTCGAGATGGCACAAACGTTGAAGGCTCGGCGCAGCACCCTCATCACCCAGGTCATCCTGCCCGGTGCGATGCCGAACTTCCTGGTGGGGCTCCGTCTCGGACTGTCGAGTGCATGGCTCAGCCTGATCTTCGCCGAGATGATCAACACCACCAAGGGCATCGGCTACCTGATGTCACGCGCGCAGACCAACCTTCAGTTCGACATCTCGTTGCTCGTCATCGTCATCTACGCGATCGCCGGCCTGCTGTCCTACGCCCTCGTCCGAATCCTGGAGCGGCTACTTCTATCGTGGCGCAACGGGTTCGACGGCGTCGCGTGAACCACCCAGCGAGAAGCGCAGCGGGATCGCGCATGGGTCCGGTCGTCACGATCCGCGGACTGCGGCGCAACTTCGGGTCTCAACAGGTGCTCGACGACTTCGAACTCGACATCGCCGACGGCGAATTCGTGGCGATGCTGGGCCGCTCGGGCTCCGGAAAGAGCACGCTGCTGCGGGCGATCGCCGGGCTGGACGAGCACGTCACCGGATCGGTCGTCGCTCCCCGCTCACGTGCCGTCGTCTTCCAGAACCCACGGCTGTTGCCGTGGCGCCGCGCCCTGGCCAACGTCACGTTCGCGTTGACCGACGGCGGGCCGGACTCGCTTGACCGCGACGCTCGCGGGCGCGCCGCGCTGGCCGAGGTGGGCCTCTCCGACAAGGCCCGCTCGTGGCCGCTGATGCTCTCAGGTGGTGAAGCGCAACGGGTTTCGTTGGCCAGGGCCTTGGTCCGCGAGCCCGACCTACTTCTGCTCGACGAGCCGTTTGGCGCGCTCGACGCCCTCACCCGGCTCAAGATGTACCGACTGCTGCACGACCTGTGGTCACGCAGGCACATGGCCGTTCTCCACGTGACCCATGACGTCGACGAGGCAATCCTGCTCGCGGACAGGGTGGTGGTGCTCTCCGGCGGCCGGGTCTCGCTGGACCGGCCGGTGAACCTGCCCTTCCCTCGCAGTCGGGGCGACGAGGGCTTCGACGACCTGCGTCGCACGCTGCTCGCCGAACTCGGTGTGCAAGAGGAGGTCGGCCATGAGCAATCTTCCTGACGTCGACGAGCTGACCACCGACGTTCTGGTCGTCGGGGGCGGACCGGCCGCGACGTGGGCGGCCATCTCCGCCGCGGAGACCGGGAGCCAAGTCACCTTGGTGGACAAGGGTTTCTGTGGGACCAGCGGTGCTACGGCTGCCGGCGGCAACAACCTGTGGCTCATACCGCGTGGCCCGCGCCGGGAGGAGTCGGTCCGCGAGTCCGAGGTGGCCGCGGGGGGACTCACCGACTCCGAGTGGATGTTTCGCGTGCTTGCCACCTCGTGGGACCGCATCGAGCTGCTGGCGCAGTGGGGCTACCCCTTCCCGTCGGCACCCGACGGTCAGCCTCTGCGCAGCAGCCTTCAGGGCCCGGAGTACATGCGCCGCATGCGCCGCAAGGCCCATCGCAGCGGCGTCCGCATCCTTGACCACCACCCAGCCCTGGAGCTCAGCACCGACGCCGAGGGAGTCGTCAACGGCGCGAGGGGCATTGCCCGCCAAGACGACGGGCGGCCGTGGCAAATCTCGGCTGGCGCCGTCGTGCTGGCGACCGGCGGGACTGCGTTCCTGTCCGGGACGTTCGGCACCAACGTCGACACCGGCGACGGACTGCTGATGGCCGCCGAACTGGGTGCCAGCCTGTCCGGAATGGAATTCTCCGGTGCGTACGCATTGGCGCCGGAGTGGGGCGTGCACACCAAGGGCCGAATGCTGCAGTGGGCCAGCTTCTACGACGAGCACGGACGGCCGCTGGCCACCGAACTCGGACTGGGTGGGCGCCAGGACGCCCAGCGCGTGCTGACCCAGGGCCGCCGGGTGTTCGCCCGACTGGACCGGGCACCGCTGGCCATGCGTCAGACGATGCGGGACGCCCAACCCAACTACTTCCTGCCGCTGGACAAGGCTGGCATCGATCCGTTCACCACCGCCTACCCGATCCGGATGATCCACGAGGGATCGGTCCGCGGCACCGGCGGTCTGCGACTGATCGGACCGGATTGTGCGACAACGGTTCCCGGCCTCTTCGCGGCGGGCGACGCGGCAACGCGCGAACTGATCACCGGAGCGGTGAGCGGTGGCGGCAGCCGCAACGGTTCGTGGGCGATCGCTTCTGGGACGTTCGCCGGCCGTGGCGCGGCGGAGTTCAGCCGTGGGCGGGCCCGCGGGGCCGAGCACCGAGGGGTGGCAACGGGTCTGGGCCTCGGCCCCGGACGAGCCGGCGCACCGACCGTCGAGGACGTCGTCCGCGCCACCCAGTCCCACGTGCTCCCGCCCCTGCGCAGTTTTCTGAAGACGGCGGACCGACTTGCCGAGTCCGCCGCCGCACTCGACACCCTGTGGCGCGACGTCTCCGAGGGGCTTGCGCCGGTGCCTCGCCGAGATTCCTACAAGCCGCGCCAGGCGATCGCCATGATCGCCGCGGCCCGATGGACCACGGCGGCATCGTTGGCGCGGACAGAGAGTCGCGGCCTACACCGTCGGGAAGACCTTCCGCATCGTGACCACCGCTACGACCACCGCATCCTGGTGGGCGGTCTGGACGAGGTGTGGACTGCCGCCGACCCCGTGCTCCCCCGTCTCGTCTCCTCGGAGTCCGCGGCATGATCGAAATAGTCAGCGCAGCGGCGTGCATCGCATGTGACGTCTGCATAAAGGTTTGTCCCACCGATGTTTTCGACCGAGGCTCGGACGGCGTGCCGGTCATCGCCAGGCAATCCGACTGCCAGACGTGCTTCATGTGCGAGGCGTACTGTCCCACCGACGCGCTCTACGTCGCACCCGTCTCGGCACCGGTGGCCCCGGACAGCCCACACGCCGACGAAGAGGCCGTCACCCGGACGGGACTGCTCGGCGGCTACCGCGCGATGATCGGCTGGGGCCGAGGCCGCACCGCCGGCGCTCTGCTCGACCAGAACCCCCTGCTCGGCGCCACGCCACCGCTGGCGGAGCCTCGACTACCGGTTCCCGCCCAGCTCACCGACGAGGCGTGGAACCACCCGGGCTAGAGCTTCTGAATCGGCGCGTGGTTGTGCATGAGCTTGACCCGACCCGCGCTGCCGAAGTCGATGAGTGACATCGCGGACTCGCCCATGCCGGAGACCTCTTCCACCCGACCGAGACCGTACTTGTCGTGCGTGACCCGATCGCCGGGCTCCAGCGTGATCGCCGGCCGGTTCCTGGCGCCGGACGTGCGGCCGGGCGCGGGACGCGGCGTGCCGAATCGGCCTGCGCCACTGGCGGGTACGCCGAACGACGACTGCGGCGCCTCGACCCGACGCCAGTCGATGAGCTCCTGCGGAATCTCGCGAAGGAACCGCGATTCGGGGTTGAGCATCGGCTGCCCCCACGACGACCGCACCTTCGCGCGGCTCAGGTACAACCTTTCCCTGGCGCGGGTGATGCCGACGTAGGCAAGACGTCGCTCCTCGGACAGCTCCATCGGATCGCCGAGGGCACGCATGTGCGGGAACATGCCGTCCTCCCAGCCGGTGACGAACACCATCGGGAACTCGAGGCCCTTGGCGGTGTGCAACGTCATCATCGTCACGACGCCGGACCCCTCGTCGGGAATGCCGTCCGCGTCGGCGACCAGCGACACCCGCTCCAGGAACTGGGCCAGCACCCCGGTGTCCGGCACGTCCTCGTCCTGAAGCTCGGGATTCTCGTCGCGAAGAGCGGCGGCGTTGGCCGCGTCGATGCTGTATTCGTGGGCGACGCTGACCAATTCGTTGAGGTTGTCGAGCCGCGCCTGGTCCTGAGGATCGTTCGACGCCTCGAGCTCGCGACGATATCCCGTGCGTTCCAGGACGGCCTCGACGAGGTTGCCGAGCTCGTCGTCGAGCAACCCGCGCAGCTCGTCGAGCAACCCGACGAACGCGGCGATCGCCTTCTCCGAGCGCGTGTTCAGCATCGGCACCCTGCCTTCGGCAGCGGCCTGCAGGCTGTCGTTGAACGTGCCGCCGGTGTTCTCGGCATGGACCGCGACGCACGCCTCGGCGCGGTCGCCGATCCCCCGCCGCGGCGTGTTCAGGATGCGTCGCATGCTGACGGCGTCGCCGGGGTTGTCCAGCACGCGGAGGTAGGCGACGATGTCGCGGATTTCCTTGCGCTCGTAGAACCGGACGCCGCCGACCACCTTGTAGGGGATGCCGGCCCTGATGAACACGTCTTCGACAGCGCGCGACGAGTTGTTGGTGCGGTAGAACACGGCGACGTCGGAGTAGTTGACGTCACCGCGGGCGGTGAGCGCCTCGACCTCCTCGGCGATGAACCTGGCCTCGTCGTGTTCGTTGTCGGCGACGTAGCCGACGATCAGCTCGCCCTCGCCGGCGTCGGTCCACAGCCGCTTCTCCCGGCGTCCCGTGTTGCGGGAGATGACGGAGTTGGCGGCCGACAGGATGTTCTGCGTCGACCGGTAGTTCTGTTCCAGCAGGATCGTCGTCGCGTTCGGGTAGTCGCGCTCGAAGTCCTCGATGTTGCGGATGGTGGCTCCGCGGAACGCGTAGATCGACTGGTCGGCGTCACCGACGACGCATAGCTCGGCGGGCGGAACGCCGTCGGCGCCCTCCTCCAGATCATGGCCGACCAGCTCGCGCACCAGCGCGTACTGCGCATGGTTGGTGTCCTGGTACTCGTCGACCAGAATGTGCCGGAAGCGTCGCCGGTAGTACTGGGCGATCTGCGGAAACGCCTGAAGTACGGCGACCGTCTCACCGATCAGGTCGTCGAAGTCGAGCGCGTTGGCGGCGCGCAGGCGACGCTGGTACTCGGCGTAGGCCTGGGCGACGATGCGGGCGAGGTCGTCTTCACCCTCCGTCGCCTCGAAGGCAGCCTTGTCGGGGTCGATCAGTTCGTTCTTCAGGTTGGAGATCGAGTTGGCCAACAGCCGCGGCGAGTACCGCTTGGTGTCGAGCCCCATGTCCTTGGCGATCATCATCAGCAGACGGCGCGAGTCGTCGGCGTCGTAGATCGAGAAGTTCGAGTTCAGTCCGGGCAGTAAGGAGGCCTGGTTGCGCAAGATCCGCACACAGGTGGAGTGGAACGTCGACACCCACATCGATCTGGCGCGCGGACCGACGAGCTCGACCACCCGCTCCCGCATCTCCGCGGCGGCCTTGTTGGTGAAGGTGATGGCAAGCACCTGCCCCACGCCCACGTCACGGGCGGCCAGCAGGTAGGCGATGCGGCGCGTCAGCACCGCCGTCTTACCCGACCCGGCGCCCGCGACGATCAACAGGGGCGAGCCTTCGTGTAGCACTGCCTTGCGCTGCTGGGGGTTGAGCCCGTCCAGCAGTTGATCAGTCTCAGTAGCGATCGTCATGTCGGCACTCAACTTACCGCTGACCAGAGACAACCGGCGATGCCGCGCATCAGAGGTGTTCTTTGCGCGGACGTAGCCCTCGGTGGCACACTCGGTGCCGTGCTAAATCAGCGTGGACGATTTACGTACGGGTACCGACCAGCGGTGCCCGTGGTCTAGCTGATTCCCTTCAGCCCCGCGGTCCGCTTCTGCGATCCGGGGCTCGTCTCTCGTGTGAGGCCGGATTGCGGATGAAACCAGAACCCACACGAGACGACGAGAAAGCGGAGTCACCACCGATGAGTACCGAGACCGAACCCACGATCGACATCGACGATCTGCGCCTGGAGATCGACCGGCTCGACGCCGAGATCTTGGCCGCAGTGCATAGCCGCGCCGAGGTGTCGCAGATGATCGGCAAGGCCCGGATGGCCTCCGGTGGCACCCGCCTCGTGCACAGTCGCGAAATGAAGGTCATCGAGCGCTACAGCTCGCTGGGTCCCGAGGGCAAGGATCTGGCGATGATCCTGCTGCGCCTCGGCCGCGGCCGCCTCGGCCACTAGGGCCATCCGAATGCGTTGCGGCGCAGCAGGCTTCACCGAGCCGCCCCGGGTTTCGGGGCGGCCCGTGAGCCGCTAGCTGGTCAGCGCGATGTACTTGGTGTCGAGGTACTCCTCGATGCCCTCGGAACCACCTTCACGGCCGAACCCGGACTGCTTGACGCCACCGAACGGCGCCGCCGGGTCGGAGATGACGCCGCGGTTGACGCCCACCATGCCGGCGTCGATCGCCTCGGCCACGCGCAGCGCGCGATCCAGTCCCTGCGTGTAGACGTAGGCCGCCAGCCCGTATTCGGTGTCATTGGCCGCCGCGATGCCCTCTTCCTCGGTGTCGAACCCGATGACGGGCGCGACGGGTCCGAAGACCTCCTCCTTGAAGATGCGCGCCTCCGGTGGCACACCGTCCAGCACCGTCGCGGGGTAGAAGTGGCCGGCCCCTTCCGGCTTGACTCCGCCGACGGCGACCGTGGCGCCCTTCGACACCGCGTCGGACACCAGGTCCTCGACCGTCGCGATCTGCTTCGCGCTGATCAGCGGCCCCAGCGTCGAGGACTCGTCCAGCCCGTTGCCCAGCTTGAACTCGCTCATCCTCTTCACCAGCTTCTCGGTGAACTCGGCGCGCACCGCGTTGGCCACGTGGAACCGGTTCGACGCGGTACAGGCCTCGCCGCCGTTGCGCATCTTGGCCAGCAGCGCACCCTCCACGGCCGCGTCGACGTCGGCATCGTCGAAGACGATGAACGGCGCGTTGCCACCCAGCTCCATCGACAGCCGAAGCAGCTTGTCGGCGCTCTGCTTGACCAGGGCCTTGCCCACCCCGGTCGACCCGGTGAACGTCAGCTTGCGCAGCCTGCCGTCGTCGATCAGAGCGGTGGTCAGGTCACCAGGCTTGCTGGTCGGAAGGATCGACAGGACGCCCTTGGGCAGGCCCGCGTCGGCCATCAGCTTGGCAAGCAGCAGCATCGTCAGCGGCGTCTCCTGCGCGGGCTTGACGATCATCGTGCAGCCCGCGGCCACCGCAGGGCCGATCTTGCGAGTGGCCATGGCCAGCGGAAAGTTCCACGGCGTGATGGCCAGGCACGGACCGACGGGCGACTTGGTCACGATGATGCGGCCCGTGCCCGCCGGAGCCTTGGTGTAGCGGCCGCCGATGCGGACCGCCTCCTCGGAGAACCAGCGGAAGAACTCGCTGCCGTACTTCACCTCGCCCATGCTCTCGGCGAGCACCTTGCCCATCTCCAGCGTCATCAGCGTCGCGAATTCCTCGGCGCGGGCGGTGATCGCCTCGAACACCGCGCGCAGGATTTCGCCGCGCTCCCTGGGCGCGGTGGCGGCCCACTCGCCCTGCACGGCCGCTGCCGCGTCGAGGGCCGCGATGCCGTCCGCCGGGGTGGCGTCGCCGATCGCCATCAACACCTCGTCGGTCGCGGGATTGAGCACGTCGAAGGTCGAGGACGCCGCACGCTCCTCACCACCAATCCACAGACCGGTGGGCACGGATGACAGCAGCTTTTCGATATCCATACGTCCATCATTTACACCTTCGAAAGCGGCGCCGCACTAGGGTCGAGATATGAGTGCTGAGACCGCCCGGATTCCCGACATCACCGCCACACCGGCGTGGAACGCATTGGTTCGCCATCACCAGGAGGTCGGCGACAAGCACCTCCGGGAGTTCTTCGCCGAGGACCCCGCCCGCGGTCGAGAGCTGACCCTCACCCTCGGCGATCTGTACGTCGACTACAGCAAGCACCGGGTGACGCGGGAAACCCTGGGGCTGCTCGTCGACCTGGCGAAGGCGGCCGACCTCGAGGGCAAGCGTGACGCGATGTTCTCGGGCGTGCACATCAACACCTCGGAGGACCGCGCGGTGCTGCACACGGCGCTGCGGCTGCCGAAGGACGCCGAGCTGACCGTCGACGGGCAGGACGTCGTCGCCGACGTGCACGAGGTCTTGGACTCGATGGGGGCCTTCACCGACAAGCTCCGCAGCGGTGAATGGACCGGTGCCACCGGTGAGCGCATCACCACCGTCGTCAACATTGGCATCGGCGGCTCGGACCTCGGCCCGGTGATGGTCTACCAGGCACTGCGCCACTATGCCGACGCCGGCATCTCGGCCCGCTTCGTCTCCAACGTCGACCCCGCCGATCTGGTCGCCAAGCTCGACGGGCTCGATCCCGCCTCGACGTTGTTCATCGTTGCGTCGAAGACGTTCTCGACGTTGGAGACGTTGACCAATGCGACCGCGGCGCGCCGCTGGCTCACCGATTCGCTAGGCGATGAGGCAGTGTCGAAGCACTTCGTCGCGGTCTCCACCAACGAGAAGTTGGTCGACGAGTTCGGCATCGACACGGCCAACATGTTCGGCTTCTGGGATTGGGTGGGTGGCCGCTACTCGGTGGACTCCGCGATCGGGCTGTCGGTGATGGCGGTGATCGGCAAGGAGCGTTTCGCCGAGTTCCTCGCCGGCTTCCACGTCGTCGACGAGCACTTCCGCACGACGCCGCTGGAGGCGAATGCGCCTGTGCTGCTTGGCCTCATCGGCCTGTGGTACAACGACTTCTTCGACGCTCAGGCACGCGCGGTGCTGCCGTACTCCAACGACATGGCGCGCTTCGCGGCGTACCTGCAGCAGTTGACCATGGAGTCCAACGGCAAGTCGGTCAAATCGGACGGCACCGCCGTGACGACCCAGACCGGCGAGATCTATTGGGGCGAGCCGGGAACCAACGGCCAGCACGCGTTCTACCAACTGCTGCATCAGGGCACCCGGCTGATCCCCGCCGACTTCATCGGGTTCTCCCAGCCCACCGACGACCTGCCGACCCGGGACGGCACCGGCAGCATGCACGACCTGCTGATGAGCAACTTCTTCGCCCAGACCAAGGTGCTGGCGTTCGGCAAGACCGCCGAGGAGATCGCCGACGAGGGCACCAAGGCCGAGGTGGTCCCCCACAAGGTGATGCCGGGCAACCGGCCGAGCACCTCGATCTTGGCGACCAAGCTGACGCCGTCGGTGGTCGGCCAGCTGGTGGCGCTCTATGAACACCAGGTGTTCACCGAGGGTGTCGTGTGGGGCATCGACTCGTTCGACCAGTGGGGCGTGGAACTCGGTAAGACGCAGGCGAATTCACTGCTTCCGGTCCTCACCGAGGACGCTGCGCCCGCCGAGCAGTCCGACAGTTCGACCGATGCACTGGTGCGGCACTACCGGCAGGAGCGCGGCCGCTCGGTCTAGCGATTCGTGCACCCGCAGTAGCGCTCAGCGCAGCGTTGAGCGCACCGGGTGGGTCAGAATTCGCGGAGGTGGTCGCGCAGCATCGTGGTGGTGTACTCCGACCGGGCGAGGCCGCGCCGCTGGAGTTCCGGGACCAGCCCGTCCGTGATCTCGGTGACGTAGCGGCGGTTCAACCTCATCACCGGGCTGGTGATGAGGAAGCCGTCGCCGCCGACGTCCGCCATCACGTCGCCCATCTCCTCGGCCACCTCGGCAGGCGTCCCGACGAAGGGGATGTTGCTGGACATCCCACTGCCGGTGACCAACTCGCGCAGCGTCTTGTCCTTCCCGCCCGCCACGAAACTCGCAAGGGCGCCTCGCTCGCCGTTAGTCCACAGCTCGGGCAGGGGTTCGTCCAGGTCGAACTGGGCGAAGTCGATCTCGGTGATGGACGAGATCTCGGCCAGCATGTACTCGACGTAGAGCGGATCGCTGAACCACCGCTCGCGCTTGGCGAGCGCCTCGTCGTGCGTGTCCGCGACGATCGGCGACACCAGGAAGAGCACCTTGCAGTGCGCCGGATCGCGGCCGTTGGCCGCCATCCTGGCGTGGATGTCGTCGCGGTAGGCCTTCATCTCCTCGACGCCGTTGGCGGGGGTGACGATCGTGTCCGCGTGTTTGGCAGCGAGTTCACGGCCCGGCGGCGAGGCGCCGGCCTGCGCGATCGTCGGGCGGTGTTGCGGCGACGGTGCGGTGTTCAGCGGGCCACGAGACTTGAAGTACTTGCCCTCGAAGTCGACCGTGTGGACCTTCTTGTAGTTGGCGTACGTGCCCGTCATGTGGTTGCGCTCGACTGCATCGGGTTCCCACGACTCCCACAGCTTGGTCACCAACTCCAGGTACTCGGCGGCGCGAACGTAGCGCTCGTCGTGCTCCCAGAGCTTGTCCAACCCGAAGTTCTGGGCCGACCGGTCCTCGGCGGAGGTCACCACGTTCCAGCCGAACCGGCCGCGCGCGATGTGGTCGATGGTGCTGGCAAGCCGGGCCAGCAGGAACGGCGGGTAGAAGCTCGTGGACATGGTCGGAACGACGCCGAGTCGGGTGGTGGCGTTGGCCATCAGCACCGCGAGCGGCACGGGGTCGTGTTTGGGATTCACCCCGTGCTTGAGGTCGTACTCCATGGTCCCGCCGTAGGCCGTCGACACCATCAACTTGTCCTCGAGCAGGACGTAGTCGAACTTGGCGCGCTCGAGGTCGCGCGCCACCTCGACGTAGAAGTCGCCGGTGAAGTCCCTGCCACCGTCGCCCCACGTCCCGTTCCACTCGTCGGCGACGAAGTTCAGGAACCAGCCAAGATGAAACATGGCTCAAGACAAGCGGAACCGTGTTTCCCCGTCGTGTCGCACCGGTTACGCCGCCTCGCGAATCTCGAGAGGGGCCTACGCGAAGAACTTGGTCAGCCGCGGCGGCATCACCTTCATCACCTCGACGAGCGGCCACCATGGCCAGCCGGGCACGACGGCTCGGCCCCTTTCCTTCTCGATAGCGTCGACCATGGCCTTGACGCCGGTTTCGTTGTCGACCATCAACGTCGTGGTCTTCGACTTGGCCGTCATCTCCGACTCGATGTAGCCGGGCTCGAGCACGGTTATCTTGATGGGACCCGACGGGTACTCCGCGCGCAGCGATTCACCAAGCGAGCTCACGCCGGCCTTGCTGGCGGCATAGGCGGCCTTTACCCCTGGGACGCCCTTGTTGCCGAGCACCGACGACACCAGCACCAGGTGTCCTCCGCCTGCCGCGGTGAACATCTCCAGCGCTGTCTCGATTTGGACGAGGGCCGCAACGAGATTTGTCTCGATGGTGGCCTTGTTGGCCCACAGCTTGCCGCCGCCCAGCTGGTGCCCCTTGCCGATTCCCGCATTCACGATGACGCAGTCGACGCCACCCAGCTCGGCGCTGAGCTCGGTGAACACCTTCGGTATCGCCTCGTGGTCGTTGACGTCAAGGGCCGCGACGGCCACCGTGATGCCGGGATGCCGCGCGACCAGTTCGGCCTTCAGCTCCTCGAGGTTGTCGGTCCGGCGCGCACACAGCGCGAGGTCACGTCCCTTGGCGGCGAACTGGCGGGCCATCCCGGCGCCGAGGCCCGAGCTGGCGCCGGTGATGAGGATCCTTTGGCGAGTCATCCGCGCAGCCTAACCAACCAGTGGGGTGGCAAGCGTTGCCGAGTTCTGCGCCAAGGTCGTGCTGCGCCCGAATGCGCGACCACGGCGCAGAAGTCGCGACCACCGACCTACTTGAGCAGCTTGGACATTCGCCGGTCGGCCAGGATCTTGCCGCCGGTCTGACACGTCGGGCAGTACTGGAACGACTTGTCGGTGAACGACACCTCGCGCACGGTGTCACCGCAGATTGGGCACGGCATCCCGGTGCGCGCGTGCACCCTCAGCCCAGATCGCTTCTCGCCCTTCAGGGTTGCCGCACCCTGGCCGACCGATCGGGTCACCGCGTCGGTGAGCACCGAGATCATCGCGTCGTACAGGTGACCGAGCTGAGGCTCGCTGAGCCTGCTCGAGGTGGCGAACGGCGAGATCTTCGCGACGTGCAGGATCTCATCGCTGTAGGCGTTTCCGATGCCTGCGATCGTCCTCTGGTCGGTGATGACGGTCTTGATGCGGCCGCTGTTGCCCTTGAGGATGGCGGTCAAGCCGTCCAGGCTCAACGACAGCGCATCGGGCCCAAGGCTGGCGATCTGCGGCACCTTCATCGGGTCGTCGACGAGCCAGACGGCGAGGCGCTTTTGCGTGCCGGCCTCGGTGAGGTCGAAGCCCGGCGCGTCGCCCGGGGTGCCGAGGTGGACGCGCAGTGCGATGGGGCTCTTCCCACCCGGCCGCAGCGGCACGCCCGACAGCTTGTCCGACCAGCGCAGCCAGCCAGCCCGCGACAGGTGGGTGATCAGGTGCAGGTCACCGGCCTGCAGGCCCAGATACTTGCCCCACCGGTTGGCGCCGGTGACCGTCAGCCCGTGTAGCGCAGTCGGCGGCGGATCGAAGGTCTTGAGCACGGACAGGGCCGCGACGTCGACGCGCCCCACCGTCAGGCCCGTGGCGTGGCGGCGGAGGTGGTCGGCGAGCGCTTCGACCTCGGGTAGTTCCGGCACGTTTCCAGGCTAGAGCAGATTCTCCAACCGGATGGGCAGGTCGGTGACCCGCTTGCCGGTCGCGTTGAACACCGCGTTGGCGATGGCGGCGGGCACCCCCACGATGACGACCTCGCCGAGACCCTTCACCCCGATGGGGTTGGCGATGGTGTCCTCCGCGGTCAGGAACGTGGCGTCGAGTGCGGGCACGTCGGCGTTGACCGGCACCAGGTAGTCGGACATGTTCGCGTTCACGACGCGACCGTCGCGGTGGTCGAGTTCGGTGGCCTCCAGCAGCGCCATGCCGATGCCGCCGACCATGCCGCCGATCGCCTGGCTGTGTGCCAGCTTCGGGTTGACCACGCGCCCGGCGTCGTACCAGGCGTTGACGCGACGGATGCGGACCACGCCCAGCGAATCGTCCACCGCCACTTCGGCGAACACCGCCCCGTAGGCGTACATCGAGAAGCGTTCGTCGGCGGTGTCGGGCGTCCAGGTGCCGCGCGAGTCGACGCTCGGCCAGCCGCGCCTGGCCAGCAGGTCTCGATAGCTCTCGCCGCGCGACGGTTCCCTGACGACGAACATGCGGCCGTCGGCGACCGCGACGTCCGCGGGCCGCACCCCGTTCAGCGGCGAACCGGGGTCGACGACGGCAAGGCGAACGATCTTGTCGCGCAACGTGTTGGCCACCGTGAACACCGCCGACCCGACACTGGCCATGGTCCGCGAACCCGAGTGCGACGGCGCGGGCGGGTAGGCGCTGTCGCCGAGGGCGAACCGGATGCGGGCGACGGGCAGCCCCAGCGCGTCGGCGGCCACCTGCGACATCGACGTGTACGTGCCCGGCCCCATGTCGCTGGCCGCGGTCTGCACGTCGGCCGTGCCGTCGGCGTTGATCCTGGCATACGCGTCCGATTCGCTGCGGCTGGTGTGATAGCCCGCGGCAGCCACCCCGATGCCGATCAGCTGAGAGCCCTCCCGAACCGCCCGCGGGACGGGATTGCGCCGTGCCCAACCGAATTCGTCGGCGCCCCGGCGCAGGCATTCGGTGAGCCTGCGGGTGGAGAACGGCAGCCCGTCGGTCTGGTCACGGTCGGGTTCGTTGCGGATCCGCAGCTCGACGGGGTCGACGCCGATGGTGTGGGCGAGGTCGTCCATCGCCGACTCGAGGGCGAACGTGCCGGTCGTGGCTCCCGGCCCGCGCATGTAGGTCGGCTGGGGGACGTCCATCGGCACCACCCGGTAGGTGGAGCGCATGTTGGAGCTGGTGTACATGAACTTCGGCGACGCGGTCAGGCCGTCCTCGTAGGAGGCGTAGCGCGCCGTCTCCGTCCGGCCCTCGTGGACGATGGCGCCGATGCGCCCCGACCGGTCGGCCCCGATTGCCATGCGCTGCCGGCTGGTCGGGCGGTAGCCGATGCCCGCGTACGTCTGTTCCCTGGTCAGCACCAACTTGACCGGTCTGCCGAGCTGGCGGGCGGCGAACGAGGCCAGCAGCTGGTGCGGCCACGTCATACCCGCGCTCCCGAAGGCTCCGCCGACGAACGGCGAGATCACCCGCACGTGGTCGACGGGCACGCCGTGGGCCTCGGCGTGGGCTTCCTGGGCGCCGACGATGGACTGGGTCTTGTCCCAGACCGTCAACCGGTCGCCGTCCCACTTGGCGACGGTGGCGGGCAATTCCATCGGGTTGTGGTTGTTGCGGGCGATGGCGTACTGCCGGTCGGTGACGACGGCGGCGGCCCGCAGGGCGGCCTCGGGCTGGCCGCGGGCATAGTCGGTCTGCCGCTCACCCGGCTCCGGAATCGCCTGCGGCGCATCGATGTCGGTGTTCGACGGGCCCGGCGAATAGCGCACTCGGACCAACGCGGCACCATGCGTGGCGGCCTCGAGGCTGTCGCCGACGACCACGGCCACCGGTTGACCGTAGAAGGCGACGCGTCGGATGTCGTAGGGCAGGCTCAACGCCCGGAAGTCGGTGAGGACGCGCATGACGCCGGGCGAGCGCGAGGCCTCCCCCGCGTCGACGCCCTGCACCGCCGCGGTCGCAACGGTGCTGCAGACCAAGACGGCGTGGAGGAAGTCCGGCACCGGGTTGTCGGCGGCGTAGTGCGCCGCTCCGGTGACCTTGAGCGGCCCGTCCACCCGCGACAGCGGGGCGCCGACCAAGGGATCCGGCATCCGCTGGGGATACGTCACGGCAGACCCGCCACCGTGGCGAGCTGTCGTTCGACGACACGGCGCACCAGCTCGACCTTGAAGCCGTTGTCGGACAGCGGTTTCGCACCGTCGGCGGCGCGAGCCGCCGCGTCGCGCCACAAACCGGGCGAGACCGGGCGTCCGACGAGGGCCCGCTCGACGGCGGGGAGCCGCCACGGCACGGTGGCGACGCCCCCGACGGCGACCTTGGCGTCGCGCACGGTGCCGCCGGTGACGTCGAGCGCCACCGCCGCGGAGGTCACCGCAAATTCGTAGGACTGCCGGTCGCGAATCTTGAGGTAGCCGGACCGGGCGGTGCTGGGGCCCGTCGGCACCTCGACGGCCACGATGAGCTCCCCTGGTTTGAGGTCGTGTTCCTGATCAGGTGTGGTGCCAGGCCGCCGGAAGAAGTCGGCGACGGGAATGCGTCGGTCCCCTCCCGAGTCGCGGGTCACGACCACCGCGTCGAGCGCCACCAGGGCGACCGCCAGGTCCGAGGGGTGGGTGGCCACGCACTGGTCGCTGGTGCCGAGTATGGCGTGGTTGCGGTTCAGCCCGCCGGTCGCCGCGCACCCAGTCCCCGGCGTGCGGCGGTTGCAGTCGGCCGACACGTCGCGGAAGTACAGGCACCGCGGGCGTTGCATGAGGTTGCCGCCGATGGACGCCATGTTGCGCAGTTGCGCGGATGCGCTGAGCTCCAACGCCTCCGAGATCACGGGGAACTGGCGGCGCACCCGTTGATCGGCGGCCAGGTCGGCCATCCGTACCAGTGAGCCAATCCGCAGGGCGCGCCCGTCGAGGTCGACGCCGCGGTAGGGCAGCGCGTTGATGTCCACCACCGAGCCGGGACGCTCGACGGTCACCCGCATCAGGTCGACGAGGGTGGTTCCGCCCGCGATGTACCGGCCGCCCGACCGGCCGGCGGCAAGTGCCGAGGACTCGTCGGCGGCCTTGGTGAAGCTGAAGGGGTACACCGGCGTCAGGCGTTCTTGGCCGCAGTCGCGACGGCGGCGACGATGTTCGTATAGGCACCGCACCGACAGATGTTGCCGCTCATCCACTCTCGAATTTCCGCGTCGGACCCGGTGTGCCCCTCGCCGATGCACCCGAGACCGGACATGATCTGCCCGGAGGTGCAGTAGCCACACTGGAACGCGTCGGCGTCGACGAACGCCCGCTGCAGCGGATGGAGTCGGCCGTTCTCGGCTACGCCCTCGATGGTCTGCACGTCGGCGCCGTCGTGCATGACCGCCAGCGTGAGACAGGAGTTCACCCGCTTGCCGTCGAGCAGCACGGTGCAGGCGCCACACGCGCCTTGATCACAGCCCTTCTTGGTGCCGGTGAGCCCGACGCGCTCCCGGAGCATGTCGAGCAACGACGTCCGCACGTCGACGTCGACGGTGCGGTCCTCGCCGTTGATCCGCATCGCCACGCTGGTGGTCTGCTGCTCGGCGGGTGGCGCGTCGTCACCGCAGCCACTGAGCGCCGACGCGGCGGCAGCGGCGCCGCCGACGGTGATGGAGGCACCGACGAAGGTGCGGCGGTTCATCTCGGGAGCCACCGAGCCGAGCGTACGCCCTGATCTTGAGTGGTGACGCGTGGCCGAATTTAGCCCGGAATGACCAGCGACAGAAGCCAACTGACGACCGACAGCACGATGGCGGCCCAGATGGCCGTCCACCAGAAGTCGTCGATGTAGAGGCCCCAGTGCGTGGTGTTCTCGGTGATCCGGGAGGTGATCCACAACATCAGCGCGTTGACGACGACGTGGAACAGCCCGAGGGTGACGATGTACAGCGGTAGCGAGATCAGTTGCACGATCGGCTTGATGAACGCGTTGACGAGGCCGAATATCACCGCCACCACGAAGATGATGCCGACCCTCTGCAGCGTGGAGTCACCGCCGACGAACTCGACGCCCGCGACGAACTTGGTGACGACCCACAGCGCCAGACCGGTGAGCCCGGCGCGCAACAGAAACTGAACCACGCGCCGATCCTGCCACGGCCGTCGTCGTCAGGACCGCAGCAGATAGATGTCCATGATCCAGCCGTGCCGGTTGCGTGCCTCCGCCCGGACCGCCGCAATCCGCTCCCCGACGTCGGCGACGGTGCCCGCGAGCAGCAGCTCGTCGGGGGTGCCGAGGTAGGCGCCCCACCAGATCTCCGTCGTCGGCGGGCAGTCGAGGAAGGCGCAGTCGCCGTCGAGCATCACCACCGCGGTGCCGGAGAGCCCCTCCTCGCGGAGACGTCGGCCGGTGGTGATGAGCACCGGTGCGCCGACGTCGTTGAGCGGGATGCGGTGTCGAGCGGTCAGCGCCTGGATCGCGGTGATGCCGGGAATGACGTCGTAGGTGAACTCGACGCGATCAGCGACCATGTCGAGGATGCGCAACGTGCTGTCGTACAACGACGGATCACCCCACGCCAGGAACGCGCCGACACCGTCGTCGGCCAGCTCGTCGCGAAGCGCCTGGGCCCACAGTTCGGCGCGGGCGGCGTGCCAGTCCGCGACGACCCGGCGGTAGGCGGCACCATCGGGGGTCTCCTTGGAACGCTTCGGGTCGGGCAGCTCGACGAAGCGATAGCCGGGTTCGCGGATGAACCGCTCGCAGATCTCCCGCCGCAGTGACACCAGGTCGTCCTTCACCGCGCCCTTGTCGGAGGCGAAGAACACGTCGACGTCGTTGAGCGCGTCGACGGCTTGGGCTGTCACGTAGCCGGGATCGCCGGCACCGATTCCGATGACGTGGATATGGCGCATCAGCAGCCGCCTCTCGACACCTGAAGTATCCGGTACCCGGGGTATTGACATCGTGAGCGCCACGTCATTAGGTTTCCAAGCATATCGGCGCACGGTTTCGCTGAAGGGACGTCAACGATGACAGCCTCCGTCAAGGGAAGTGGCGCTCCGACGCGCGAGGAATTCTCCGAACGTCTGCTCCGCGGCTCGGTGAAGAAGTACTACGAACCCGTCGTGGACGTGGACTGGGATGCCCCGCTCGACCCGGACAAGTTCTTCCTGCCGCCGAAGTCGGTCTCCCTGTACGGAACTCCGTTGTGGGACGCCATGACTCGCGCACAGCGAATCGAACTGTCCCGCCAGGAGTTCGTCAACACGCTCTCGGCGGGCATCTGGTTCGAGAACATCCTCAACCAGGCGCTGCTGCGCGACCTGATGCACGCCGACCCGACCGCACGGTCGACGCACTACGCCCTCACCGAGATGGGTGACGAGACACGTCACATGGTGATGTTCGGCAGGGCCATCGAGAAGGTCGGCGGAAAGCCGATGCGCCCGAAGCGTTATCAGCGCATGATCATCAACCTTCTGCCACTCACCTTCCGGGGTGCGCTCCTCTGGGTGGCGGCGCTGGTCGGGGAGGAGATCTTCGACTCCCTGCAGCGCAACATGATGGACGATCCAGACCTGCAACCCGTCGTCCAGCGCATCATGCGAATCCACGTCACCGAGGAAGCCCGTCACATCCAGTTCGCCCGGGACGGCGCACGCAAGCGCGTCGCCGAGATGCCGTGGCTCAGCCGGATGTGGGTGGCCAACCTCAACGGCGTCGGCGGGCTGTTCTTCCGGCACCTGTTCACCAACGCCGCGCAATACCGACGAGCGGGCCTGGACGGTAAGGAGGCTCGGCGCGTCGCCCGAACCAGCGCCCACCACCACGACGTGCAGGCGCTCGGATTCGCCCCACTGGCCGCGTTCCTCACCGACATCGGCTTGATGGGTCCGATCGCGCGCCGGCTGTGGACCCGCACCCACTTCCTCCCGGCCACGCCGTCGGCGCGACCAGCCGACGACGTCGCCACCGCGCAGGAGCGGGAACTGTACGACGGCCCGGCCGTCCTTCGCGTCGGGGACGTCGACCACACCGTTCGGGTCCGCCTCATCGGGCACCTCGAGCCGATCGACGGCCAATATCATTGGCAGGGAGCCATTTTCGGCGAAGTCCCGGACGACGTGCTCAAGCATCCGAGGGCCACGCTGACGGTGGACGGCCGAACCGCACAGGCCCGCATCACCGAACGCACGCCGCAGGGCGTCTACGGAGTTGTCGGCGTAGGCACCCCGCCGTTCGCGTAGCGGCGGCTTCGGCCAACTCGCCCCACGCCAACTAGAACGTGTTCTAGTATTCGACTCATGCGGTTCACCTATGCGGAAGCCATGACCGACCCGAAGTACCTGATCCCGTTGGCCAAGGCGGCCGACGAGGCCGGGTACCACGCCATGACCATTCCGGACAGCGTCGCCTACCCCGAGGTGTCGGACTCGAAGTATCCGTACACCGAGGACGGCAACCGCGAATTCTTGGACGGCAAGCCCTTCGTCGAGTCGTTCGCCCTGATCGGCGCACTCTCGGCGGTGACCACCAAGTTGCACTTCAACATCTTCGTGCTCAAGCTGCCAATCCGGCCGCCTGCCTTGGTGGCCAAGCAGGCCGGCTCGCTGGCCGCGATGTTCGACAACCGCCTCGGCCTGGGCGTCGGCACCAGCCCCTGGCCCGAGGACTACGAGATCATGGGCGTGCCGTATGCCAAGCGCGGCAAGCGGATGGACGAGTGCATCGACGTCATCCGCGGACTCACCTCCGGTGACTACTTCGAATACCACGGCGAGTTCTACGACTTCCCCGCCTTCAAGATGACGCCAGCGCCGACCAAACCGGTGCCGATCCTCGTCGGCGGGCACGCCGACGCTGCCCTGCGACGCGCTGCGCGCAACGACGGCTGGATGCACGGCGGCGGCGACCCCGAGGAACTCGACCCGCTGTTGGCCAAGCTCGCGCATTACCGCGAAACCGAGGAACGGATCGGGCTGGCCGACGAGTTCGCGATCCACGTCATCTCGATCGACGGGTTCACCCTCGACGGCGTGAAGCGACTCGAGGACAAGGGCGTCACAGACGTCATCGTCGGCTTCCGCATCCCCTACATCATGGGCGAGGACACCGAGCCACTCGACGACAAGATCCGCAACTTGAATTGGTTTGCGGAGAACGTCATCGCAAAGGCCGGTTAGACCCGGGGCGCTCCAGCCACCAGGGCGTCGACGGCCCTCGCACCGAGCACCTCGTCGAGCACCATGACGGCACCGCCGACGGTCCCCGACTGGCTGCCGTACGCGGCGGGAATCACCTCGAGGGTTCGCGTCGCCTGCGCAGTGGCGTTGCCGTACAACGTCTCTCGTAGCCCGGCCACGAAGATCTCGTAGGCACCCGCCATGTCGCCCGCGACGACGACGACGGCCGGGTTCAACAGGTTCACCGCAGCGGCGAGCACCTCGCCGACGTACCGTCCGCTGTCGCGAATCATCCGGCGCGCCTCGGCGTCACCGCCGTGGGCGATCTCGACGACGTCGCGCAGATTCCGCACCGAGCGGCCCTGCTGCTGCAGGGCGTGCACGAGGGCCCAGCCGCCCGCGACGGCCTCGACGCATCCGGTGTCGCCGCAGCGGCACGGAAGGCCAACTGCGGCAGCGATCTTGGTGTGGCCGAACTCGCCAGCGGCCTGCGCGGCACCGCGTTGCAGCACCCCACCCGCGACGATCCCCGCCCCGAGACCGCTGGAGGCCTTGATGACGAGAACGTCGTCGTGGCCACGACCCTCGACGACGGCGATCGCGTTGGAGTCGTTGTCCAGGACCACGGGGGCATTCGACAGGCGGGGCAGCTCGGCGAAGTACGGCCGCAGCTCGACGCCGTCCCAGCCGCGAAGGATCGGTGAATCACGGCTGCATCCGCGGGCGCGGTCGACCGTGCCAGGCAGGCTCAGCCCGACTCCGTATACCGGGACGCCCTGGTAGTCCTGCAGCATCACGTCGAGTCGCTTGACCACGTCGGGCATCAGATCGTCGGGGCCGAGCGCGACCTCTTGGTCGATGTCGGTGATCGCCTTCACATCACCGGCCAGGTCGCACACCGCCAGCCGGGTCCGGCTGATGCCGATGGCCGCCGACAACACGATGCCCGCGTCGACGTCGAAGGAGAGAAGTGTCGGGGGCCGACCGCCCGTCGAGGGCGCCTGTTCCCGTTCGCGCACCAGGCCGAGAGCGCTCAGGGCCGCGATTCGCGCGGCGACCGCCGTTCGCGACAGACCGGTGACCTGGCCGATTTCCGTGCGGGTGATGTCTCTGCGATCTCGGATCAGTGCGAAGACATCGCCCACGGTGGCCATGCACCGATGATGCCCCACAGACGTAAGCTCCGCCACTTTTGTGTCCTGAAATACAAAAGTCGGTTTGATGAAAGGCATAAGTGCGTCTACCGTTGGCCCGGTGACACGTTCTCTCGACCGACCGTCCATCCCCATGTCCGTGGTGTCGCCGCCACCGTCGGTGCGCTGGCTGGCCGTGATGGCCCTTGCCATCGGCAGCTTCGCCATCGGGACCACTGAGTTCGTGGCCATGGGTCTGCTGCCCGACATCGCCTCGAGCCTCGGCATCACCGAGCCCATCGCGGGCCACGTCATCTCCGCGTACGCCCTCGGCGTCGTCGTCGGCGCCCCGGTCATCGCGTCCCTCACCGCCCACCTGCCCCGCAAGACCCTGCTTCTCGGCCTGATTGCGCTTTTCACCCTCGGCAACCTGGCCAGCGTGCTGGCGCCGAGCTACGAGACCTTGATGGCGGCCCGCTTCGTCTCGGGGATCCCGCACGGCGCCTTCTTCGGCGTCGCCGCCCTGGTCGCCGCCCACCTGATGGGCCCGAAGAACCGCGCCAAGGCCGTCGCACACGTGATGAGCGGCCTCACCGTCGCCACGGTGCTCGGCGTGCCGCTGGCATCCTTCCTCGGCCAGCACTTCGGCTGGCGCAGCGCATTCAGCTTGGTCGTGGTGATCGGCATCGTGACCCTCGTCGCCATCTGGCACTGGCTGCCCGACCTGAAGTCGATGCACGTCACCAGCGCGCTCACCGAGCTCAGCGCCCTGCGTCGACCCCAGGTGTGGCTGGCCCTGGTGCTCGGCATGGTCGGCTTCGGCGGCATGTTCGCCGTCTACACCTACGTGGCCACGACCCTGACCGACGTGTCGGGCCTGTCCCGCGGACTGGTTCCGCTTGGCCTGATGACGTTCGGCATCGGCATGGTCGTCGGCAACCTGGTCGGCGGCAAGATCGCCGACATCTCGGTGGTCAAGGCGCTGTACGCCTCGTTGATCTCCCTCGGCGCGATGCTTGCCCTGTTCGTCTGGCTCGTCCACAACCCGTGGACGGCGCTGCTCGGACTGTTCCTCATCGGGGCCTCCGGCTCGGCGATCGGCCCGGCGCTGCAGACCCGCCTGATGGACGTCGCCCACGGCGCGCAGACCCTGGCGGCGGCGCTGAACCACTCCGCGCTCAACATCGCCAACGCCGCAGGCGCCTGGATCGGCGGCCTGGTCATCGCCGCGGGATACGGCTACACCGCACCCGCCGGTGCCGGCGCCCTGTTGGCGGTCGCCGGCCTCGTCGTGCTGACCATTTCGGTACTACTCCAACGCTGGACGGAGCGCTCCAATGTCAGGTAATCGCGGATGGCACGTCGCCGTTCACGTGCTCGGCCTTCGACTCGCGTTCACGGTGCGGCCGTGGCGCGGCCTCTCCCGGCTCGGCCGCCGTCAGCAAGCGCTCGCGGCCGGTTAGCCGACACGTCCCCGTCGGGGACGCGCGTGCACTTCTGTCACGTAGAACAGTTTGCGGCTGGCAAACCCAGATGAGTGTTGTCGCCCAGCGCGAAGGAACGGTCAGGTGCCGAGGTTTTCGGCCGGTCCAGCCCTGACCTTGCTTGCCACTGACTCGATCGAGGCCCCGCCCAGATCGACGGTTAGGGCGGTCAGGTCCACCATGCCAATCTCACTGCTGGACAAGTAGCCGGCAGCCACCAACGCCTCGACCGGAGACCTTTTATAGGCCCGAGCGAATGCGACTACGGCTTCGGCCCGTGGCGTGCTGGCACCGCGCTGCCAGCGCGAGATGCTGGACTGATCGATGCCGGTAGCAGCGGCGATGTCCTTCTGCGTCGCCTCCCCGGTCACCGTCACGACATACCGCCACCACGTCATCTCGGGCACCGTCTCGGCCTCTTCAGCGAATGTGGCATGAGCCCCAACTTCCGTTTCAAGTCGCCGAGTTCGGATCCGGCGTTCGCGAGCGTGGAGGAAGCAGACACTACGCGCAAATCCACGTTGCATGCATGCATAAGTAAATGTATGTTGGCATGAACACGACGTGATGAAGGCCACACCGGGGGGAGGGGACGGCGTCGCGGCGACTCTCGTCGCAAACGCCATCCACGGGGATGACGTGTTCAACAACAAATCTGCTGTGGCTCCACGGGGCCTGATGAGGAGCTCGAAATGAAGAATTCCAGTTACCCGTTCGCGACGGGGATCGCCATTGCCGGCGCCGGTGTCGCATTGGCCTTCGGTCCGGGTACCGCGCAGGCGGACGTGTCGGCGCCTGTGGCCCCAACGTCCAGCGTGCCCTGTGTTACGCCAGCACCGGGATGTGACTACGACGCTGGTGCAAAACTGTTCGGCAACGCCTTCGTGCTGTCGCCGAACGCGTTTAACCCGATCTCGTTGGACGCGGCATTCATCGGACCCGTCGCGTACCAGCCTTTTTACCAGATCATCAACCTCGTCAGCCTGGTCCCCATCGTCAACATCTTCGTCGCCAACGGCACCAACGCCGCGCCGGGTAGCGGTGCGAACGGCGGCAACGCGGGACTGATCTTCGGTTACGGCGGCCTCGGCGGATCCGCTGGCGAAGGGGTTGCGGGTGGCAATGGTGGCAACGGCGGCCTAATCTTCGGCGCCGGTGGAACCGGCGGCACGGGTGGAGCCGGGGCAGTCGGTGGCAACGGAGGCAACGCCGGGCTACTGGCCCACTTCAGCAATGGCGGAACCGGTGGCACCGGTGGAACAGGGGCGGCCGGAGGAAACGGCGGCAACGCCGGCTCACTGGGTCTGTTCAGCAACGGCGGCGCCGGTGGCGTGGGCGGCGCAGGGACACCAGGCACCCCGGGTGCGGACGCCACGGGAACGGCGGCCAACGGCACCACTGGCGCCAACGGAACCACGGTCGGCACCAACGGTGCCAACGGCGTGAACCCGACCCCGGGTGGTGCGGCGGGCGTCGAGGGCGCAGCGGGTGCCACGGGCACCGTCACCGGCGGCGACGGCCTGCCCGGCACCACGGGTAACCCCGGTGGCGCCGGCGGTGCAGGTGGCGCCGTCGCGGGCACAGCGCTCGTCGCGACCGGTGGCAACGGCGCAGCCGGCGCACCCGGATCCGACGGAGCCAACGGCGGTGAGGGCGGCGCAGGCGGCGCATCGTCCACTACCGGCGCCGGCGGTCTGGCCGTCGGCGGAAACGGCGGGCCCGGCGGTAACGGCGGCACCGGTTCCACCAACGGCGGAGCGGGCGGCGCCGGCGGCGAAGGGACCAGCACCAGCGGTGTTGGCCTCGGCGGCAACGGTGCCAACGGCGGCAACGGCGGCATCGGTGCGCCCGGTGTAGACGGCGGCACGGGTAGCTCTGGCGGAACGGGCGGAACGGGCGCCAACGGCACCACCGTCGGCGGCGCGGGAACTGCGGGCGGACCCGCAGGCGCGGGCGGCAACGGCGGCAACGGCGGCATCTTCGGTTCCGGCGGCGCAGCTGGCAACGGCGGCACCGGCGGCACTGGCGGGGCCGGAGGCGCCGGTCAAGCCGGCGGCAACGGCGGCACCGGCGGCACCGGGGCGGCGGGCGGCAACGGCGGCAACGGCGCTGCCGGTGGCAACGGCGGTGTCGGCGGCGCGGGTGGCGCGGGCACCGGTGCAGGTGGCACGGGCGTCGGTGGTACCGGCGGCCTCGGCGGGTCCGGCGCAACCGGCGGACCCGGCGGAGCGGCCGGCGCGGGCGGCTCGGGTGGCACGGGTGGATCGGGCGGCACCGGAGCGGCTGGCGGGGCCGGCGGCAGCGGCGGCACCGGCGGCACGACCGGCACAGCCGGCAACGGCGGGTTCTTCGGAGGCAGCGGTGGCACCGGGACGGCAGGCAGCACGGGCGGCACCGGGACCACCGGAGCCACCGGGGCGACCGGAGCCAACGGAGGCACCGGGGCCAGCGGAGCGGGCGGCACAGCCGGCTCCACCGGCGCGGGCGGCACCAACGGAGCCAATGGGGCCACCGGGGCGTCCTCGTAACGAATAGGTCGGCGGGGCACCGCTGATCGGACATCGGGGGCGTCGGCTACCAGCCGGCGCCCTCGATGCATGTCGGACCGTACACACGAAACATCAACCTGGGCAATGAATCACGCCCGGCACGAACAACCAAAGAGCTGAGGACCATGACGATCGTGGCCGACCTGGAAACCTCCCATGAGACGCGCCCCGTACCCAGCGCGGTGGCATCACCGGTCGAGGACGTCGGCCGCTTGCTCCTGCGCTGCGCCGACCGGCCCGGATTGGTAGCAGCAGTCAGTACCTTCCTGGCCGATGTCGGCGCCAACATCATCTCTCTTGACCAGCATTCCACCGAACATTCGGGTGGAATCTTCATGCAGCGCACAATCTTTCACCTCCCGGGGCTGACCGGGGCACGCGATGCGGTACACCGCAGCTTCAGCGAACAAGTCGCCACACGGTTCGGCATGGAGTTCACCCTTACGGCGGTGGCCACACCCAAACGTGTGGCGATCATGGCCTCGAAGGACGACCACTGTCTCCTGGATCTGCTGTGGCGTAACCGCCGCGGCGACCTGGACATGTCCGTGGTGATGGTGATCTCCAACCATCCTGACCTCGCCGAACAAGCACATTCCTTTGGCGTGCCCTTCCTCCACGTGCCAGCCAGCAAGGAGAACCGGGCACGAGCGGAAGGACGGCAACTCGACGCGTTGCGCGACAACGTCGACCTCGTCGTCTTGGCCCGCTACATGCAGATCGTCAGCGCCACGTTTCTGGCCGAGGTCGGCTGTCCCCTAATCAACATCCATCATTCGTTCCTGCCCTCGTTCGTCGGCGCGTCACCGTACCGGCAGGCCAAGGAGCGCGGCGTCAAACTCGTCGGGGCGACCGCTCACTACGTGACCGCAGAACTCGACGGCGGGCCGATCATCGAGCAGGACGTCGTCCGAGTCGACCACCGCCATGACATCGGTCATCTGACGCGCCTCGGCGCCGACGTCGAACGCGCCGTTCTGTCGCGGGCGGTTCTCTGGCACTGCGAAGACCGAATCATTCGCTACGGCAACCAGACCATCGTGTTCTGAAGGGTCGCGTCAAGCGTCATCGTCGATGACGTGCACCGCTGCTTCCTCCGCCGACGCCGCACCTCCGTCGATGCCGACCTCGCTACCCAGCAGGTCCGCTTCGGCGTCGACCCCGAAGCCCTCGTCGGAAGCCACCAGCCGACCGGCGCGCCGATCGCCCACCTCGTCGTCACCGGCCTGCTCGTCGGGGTCGTCGAGTTGCATCGCCGGATCGGGCTCCTCTTCCGACAGGAGTTCGTCGAGGGTCTCGTGATCCCTGGGCTCCTTCCACCTGTCCGGCGGCGAGTAACCCTCGTCGAGCAGGTCGTCGACGCCCCTGTCGACCAGGGTGTCCTCCTGGGGCAGCTGGTCGCCGTCGGCATCGGTGTAGTCACTACTCATGGCACAACGATGTCACAGATGCGAATCCTGACCTGTGTCAGTCTGGAACCATGACTGCACGCCACTTCGCTGGACTGACCGGCGCCGCCTTCGCACTTGCCGCCAGCCTCCTCGTCGCCCCAACGGACGCTCCGACGGCGTCGGCCGCCCCGTGCCCCGACGTCGAGGTGGTGTTCGCGCGCGGCACGTTCGCACCGCAGGGCCTCGGCGGCATTGGCCAAGAGTTCGTCGACGCCGTGCGCGCCAAGGTCGGCGCCAAGTCGGTCGGCGTGTACGCCGTCGTCTATCCGGCGAGCACCAACTTCCCGACCGCCGTTGACGGCATCCGCGACGCTGCGAACCACATCGAGGGCATGGCGGCGTCGTGCCCCGACACCAAGATGGTGCTCGGCGGTTACTCCCAGGGCGCGGCGGTGGTCGGCTTCGTCACCGCGAACGCGGTGCCCGGTGGCGTCGACCCGGCCGACGTGCCAAAGCCGATGCCCGCCAGCGTCGCCGATCACGTCGCGGCCGTGGCGCTGCTCGGCACGCCGGACACCAAGTTCATGGACATGATCGGCCAGCCCCCGGTGACCGTCGGTCCGCTCTACGCGGGCAAGACCATTCAGCTGTGCGCGCCGGGCGACCCGATCTGCTCCGACGGCGACGACGGCGCCGCGCACACCAGCTACACGAGGATCGGCCTGACCGACGAGGCCGCCGCCTTCGTGGCGAGCAAGGTCTGAGCGCGCCGGAAATAATTTCTACCCCGTCCCGGTTCTTGAGGTCACGACAGTTATGTAACGTCGTTCCATAAGAGACAGGACCCGCCATGACCAACGTCGTCTTCATCCAAGGACTGTGGATCTCCCACACCGCCTGGCAGCCGTGGATCGAACGCTTCGCCGCGGACGGCCACCACGCGATCGCCCCAGCCTGGCCGGGCGAACATGAAACGGTCGACGAGACCAGGCGCAACCCCGGCGACCAGGCCGGCGTCGGCATCGACGACCTCACCGAGTACTTCGCCGGAGTCCTCGAGCAGTTCGACACCCCGCCGGTGGTCATCGGGCACTCCTTCGGCGGCCTGATCGCCCAGAAGTTGTTGGGGCAGAACAAGGCCGCGGCCGCGGTCGCCGTGGACCCGGCCCCGATCAAGGGCGTCAAGCCGTTGCCCGTCGCCCAGTTGCGTTCCGCCTTCCCGGTGCTCGGCAACCCGCTCAACCGCGGCCGCGCCAAGGGACTCACCGAAGATCAGTGGCGCTACGGCTTCGGCAACGCGCTGACCGTCGAGGAGTCCGACGCCCTGTGGCGGCAATGGTCCATCCCGTCACCGGGCAAGCCGTTGTTCGAAGCCGCGGTCGCGAACTTCGCGCCCGGTTCACCGGCCAAGGTCGACACCGCCAACGCCACCAGGGGTCCGCTGCTGATCACCGGTGGCACGGCCGACCACACCGTTCCCCTGGTGTCCGCCAAGGCAACCCACGGGCTGTACCGGAAGTCCGCCGCAGTCACCGACTTCCACGAATTCACCGGACGCGGACACTCACTCACCGTCGACCGGGGCTGGCGCGACGTCGCCGACGTCACCCTGTCATGGCTGAAGGAACGAGGGGTCACCGCACAGTCATGAGCACGCCGCCGATCCGCCGCCGCACCGCCAGCCACGAGGTCTCGGCCGCGCTCCTTCGCGCGGCCGAGACCGTGCTGGATCGTGACGGCAGCGACGGGGTGACCATCCGCGCGGTGGCGCTGGCGGCCGAGGTGTCACCGACCAGCGTGTACAACAGGTTTCAGAGCAAGGACGGGTTGATCGTCGCGCTGGCCATGCGGACGTTGACCCAACTCGCCGATGCCGTCGACGTGCCCGCGGACCTCGGACCGAACGGCCGCTTTCGCCAGGCCTGCCGCAACTACCGGGACTTCGCCCTGCGCCATCCCGCGCGGTACTCCCTGATCTTCGGGTCCGGCAGCCCGCTCGAAGACCAGTCGTCGGAGGTGGCCGACGCCGGCCGGGCAATCTTCACGGTTCTAGCCCGGCTGATCGGCGCGCTGGAAACCGCTGTCGGCGAACGAGACTTGGCGGAATCGGCCCAGATCGTCTGGGCCGCCATTCACGGCTCGGTCACCATCGAACAGGCGGGCATCGGCCAGACGCCGGATGCAGACGCTACCTTCGAGCACGTGCTCGATCTCCTCACCGATGGCCTGACGGCCTAGTGGACGCCGCGACCGTCACCGTCGCCGAGTTCCACGTCGCCGACCCGCCGGAGTCCTGGACCAGGGCCGGCTTCACCGTAGGCGCCGACGCCGTGTGCCAGGTCGGTGGCGTCGGCATCCGCTTGGTCGGACCCGAGCGCGGCACCGGCATCGTGGGATGGTCGCTGCGCGGCGTGCCCGCGAACGTGCACGACGTCGACGGCGTGCCGACCACGGCATCGGACGAGCTCCCAATCACGCCCGCGACGCACCCGAACGGCGTCACCTCCGTCGACCACGTCGTGCTGCTGTCCCCCGACCTGGCGCGGACGGTCGCCGCGCTGGCCGTCCTCGGGGTGCGACCCCGTCGGGAACGCGACGGCGAACTGGGCGGGCAGGCGATCCGCCAGATCTTCTTCCGCCTCGGCGAGGTGATCGTCGAGGTCGTGGGTGCGCCGCACACCGCGGGCGACGGACCGTCCACCCTGTGGGGGATGACGTACGTCGTCGACGACGTCGATGCGACGGCCGAGGCGTTCGGCGACCGCACCTCACCGGTCAAGGACGCCGTTCAACCGGGACGCCGGATTACCACGCTCCGACATCGCGAATTCGGAATGTCGGTACGGACGGCGCTCATCTCGCCGCATATCCTCGGCGCATGACCGAGACCGCGGACCCCGTCGTGATCCACACCGACGGCGGTTGCCGACCCAACCCCGGTCCCGGCGGCTGGGGGGCCGTGCTGCGCCACCGCGGACACGTCCGCGAGATGTTCGGCGGCGAGCCGACCGACACCAGCAACAACCGGATGGAGCTGACGGCGCCGATCATGGCGCTCGAGGCGCTCACCAGACCCGTGCTGGTCCACCTCTACACCGACAGCACCTACGTCCGCAGTGGCATCACCAAGTGGGTCCTCGGCTGGGAACGCAACGGCTGGCTGACATCTGCCAAGCAGCCGGTCAAGAACGTCGACCTGTGGAAGCGACTGCAGGCGGCGTGCGCGGTGCACGAGGTCGAATGGTTCTGGGTGAAGGGCCATTCCGGGGTCGCCGACAACGAGCTTGCCGACGTGCTCGCCACCAGGGGCATGGAGCAGGCGATCGCCGCACCCCGGGTTGTGACCAAAGCCTGACTCCGGTGGCCCGGCTGCGGCCTGCCGAACCGGTGTGGGTACAACTGCGGCATGGCCCTCATCGACAGCTCCGGCTTCCACCACGTTCGCCTCACCGTCACCGACATCGCACGGTCGAAGAAGTTCTACGACGAGGTGTTCGGCTGGCCGATCGCCATCGACGCGTCCGACTCTGTGGACGAACCCGGCGTGACGGAGTCGCCGGAGAAGTTCTACGGCGGCGTGGTCTACCAGACCCCGCAGGGCACACTCTTCGGGCTGCGGCCGGTCGGTGACTGCGAATTCGATTCCACCCGAACCGGTCTGGACCATATCGGCTTCGCCGTGGCGGACCGCGCGGCGCTCGAGGCCGCGCAGTCCGCACTGCGGGACGCGGGCGTCCCGCACGGTGACGTCGTCGACCTGACCGACGCAGGCATCGCCATCCTGTCGTTCCAGGATCCCGACGACATCAACGTCGAGCTGACCGCGCCGCTGTCGTAGCCGGCCCGGTCAGACCACCGGCTCGGCAACGCGACTCGGAGCCCGCAGCGCCTCGTAGCCCGACTCCTCCAGTTCGCGGCAATGCTGTTGGTACACCTGACCGCCGCCCATGTAGACCAGGAAGGCCTCGGGCTTACCCGGCACGTTCTCTCCGAGGAACCAGGCCTTGGCCTTCTTGCCCTCGGTGTACATCACCGTCGCCTTGCCGGTGCGCTCGGTCTCCCCGGCCCACCAATCCTCCGATTCCTGGGTGGCCTCGAAGACGTCGACGTCGTTGTCCCTGGCCCAGCGCAGGGCGCGCTGTAGCCACTGGGCGCCGAGCTGAATCGGCACCACCAGGTTCGAGTACGGCGTCTGCGGCCCGAGCGACATGAAGAAGTTCGGGAAGCCGTGCACGCCGATGCCGAGGTTGGACTTCAGACCGTCCCGGTTCCACCTGTCCCGCAGGGTAATTCCGCCGCGGCCGACGATGTCGATGTTGGTGAGCGTTCCGGTCATCGCGTCGAAACCGGTGGCGAAGATCAGCACGTCGAGCTCGTACTCGGTGTCACCGCCGCGCACGCCCGTCGGGGTGATCGCGGTGATCGGGGTGGACGCGGTGTCGACCAGGCGGACGTGGTCCAGGTTGAACGCGTGGTAGTAGCCGTGGCCGGTGGGAACGCGCTTGCCGTTGAACGAGTAAGTCTTCGGGCTCAACAGGTCGGCGGTGGCCGGGTCCTTCACGATCTCGCGAATCTTGGACCGAATGAACTCCGAGGCCAACTCGCTGGCGGCGTGGTTGGTCGCGAGGTCGTTGAAGCACTCGTTCGCGAAGTGGAAGCCGCCCTCGTTCCACTTGCCCTCGAAGATGCTGCGGCGCTGCTCATCGGAGACTTCCAGAGCACCGAAGCGGGCGGGTTCCATCGCGACGCCGAACGGGTGGTTGGCGGCCTTTTCGTAGATCGCGTCGTAGTTGTCCCGAAGCCACGCCATGTCGTCGGCGGTGACGGCGTCGTTGGTGGTCTCCACTACGAAGTTCGGGGTGCGCTGAAAGACGACGAATTCGTCGACGAGTGGGGCGATCTCGGGCACGATCTGGATTCCCGACGCGCCGAGCCCGATCAGGCCGACGCGCTTGCCAGCCAGGTCGACGCCGTCCCGGGGCCAGTACGCGGTGTGGTACTTCTCGCCCGCGAAGGTGTCGATGCCGGCAATGTCGGGGAAGATCGGCTGCGACAGCACGCCCATGCCACTGATCAAATACTTGGCCACCACGGGTGCGCCGCCGTCGATCTCCACCGTCCACGTGTTGTCGACCTCGTCGTAGCGCGCCGACCGAACGCGGGTGTTGAGCCTGATGTCACGGCGCAGGTCGAGCCGGTCGGCGACGAAGTTGAGGTAGGACAACACTTCTCGTCCGGCCGGGTAGCGCTGCGACCACGACCACTCGTCACGTACTTCCTTCGAGAACGAGAAGGAGTAGTAGCTGTATTCACTGTCGGTCCGCACGCCCGGGTAGCGGTTGGCCAACCACGTTCCACCGACGCCGTCCTGGGCGTCGAGAACCACGGTGTCAAGGCCGATCTCGCGGAGATGGTGCAGGATCGCCAGACCGGAGAAGCCGGCCCCGATCACGATGGCGTCATGCGTTTCGATGCTCATGGTCGTTGTTCCTTCGGTTCAGACGGCGGCGGATGGGGTGAGATGCCGATGGGCGTTGGCGGTGCGGCGGGCGCGGTACCAGTCGGCGATGGCGGCGACACCCGCGTCAGCAGACGCCAAATTGCCTGCCTGCAGGGGGAACACGTGCTGCTCACCGTGCGCGACGTCGAACGTGACGTCCACCCCCGCCGCCCTGGCCAATGCCTCCAACCGCGTGGCGTCGGAGAAGAGCGATTCGGCGTCGGAGGCGGTGACGTAGAGCGGTGGGAATCCGGCGAACTCGGCGTAGAGCGGGTTCACCAGCGGGTCGGTCGGGTCGGCGCCACCGGAGAGGTAGCGATCGATGTTGCCCTGCAGTCCTTCTCGCGTGATCAGGAAGTCGGTGGCGTCGTTGGTCACCAGGGTCTCCCCCGTGTTCTCCATGTCCAACCACGGCGAGACGGTGACGACCAGGCCCGGGGTACGCCTGCCGTCACGCAGCATGCGCAGCGTGGTGGCGACGGCGATGCTGGCGCCGGCGCTGTCCCCGACGAAGGTGATGTCGGCCGGGTCGGTGCCGCCGTCGACCAGCGCGTCGAACACCGAGGTCGCGTCGTCGAGCTGGGCAGGGAAGGGATACTCGGGGGCGCGCCGGAAGTCGGCGACGAAGGCATGGGTGCCGCAGGCCTTGGCGACGTGGCCGGCCAGCTTGCGGTGACTGGCCGACGATCCCAACGCGAAGCCGCCGCCGTGCAGGAACACCAGCACCTGGCTGGGGTCGGCCGTCAGCGGCGTCACCAAAATCCCTGGCACACCACCCAATTCGGTGGTCTCGTAGGTGACGTCGGACGGTTCGGTGGTGACGCGCTGCCAGTCCTCGAACAGCCACCGCATGAGTCGCAGTGACATGTCGGGATTGGCGATGAACTCCTCGGTCCACTCGGCGTACATCCGGCCCAGCGGATCGGTCGGTTGGATGGTCATTCGGCTCTCCTGATCTGGTCCACCGCGACTGTGACCTGCGGCACTAAGGCCAGTGTGGGTCGGTGTCGGGCGCCCACCGGGTGGTGTCGCAAATTGACGCAGTGCTGTCTCACCGTGACGCACGTCACGTCGCGGTCCGTGCGTCACGTCAGGCTTCAGCCACCACGAACCACTGACGAGGGGATCCACCGATGAACCGTTTGGACGGCAAGATTGCACTGGTCACCGGCTCGTGCCGGGGCATTGGGCACGCCATCGCCGAGGCCTTCGCCAGGGAGGGCGCCACCACCATCGCGACCGGTCGGTCCAAGACCGACGAGTCGTTCGGGCCGCGCTCGGCGGGCATCGACTACCGCCAGTTGGACGTGTCCCAGGAAGACGACTGGGCAACGGTGATCGACGACGTGATCGACCGCCACGGACGCGTCGACGTCCTGGCCAACAACGCGGGCATCATCGCCTACCAGGCACTGCACGAACTCAGCGTCGCCGAATGGGAACGCGTCATCGCCACCAATCAGACCGGCACGTTCCTTGGCATGCGTTCGGTGATCCCACACATGGTGGGCCGACGCAGCGGCTCGATCGTCAACGTGTCGTCGATCTGGGGCAACACCGCCGTGCCAGGCGCACACGCCTATCACGCCACCAAGGGCGCGGTGCGCAACATGTCGAAGAGCGCCGCCATCAGCTACGCGAAGGACAACGTGCGGGTGAACTCGGTGCACCCCGGGTTCATCAAGACGCCGCTGACCGACGCTCAGGAGGTCGAGATCAACGACTTCGTCGTGTCGCAGACTCCGATGGGCCGGCCGGGGCTGCCCGAGGAGATCGCCAACGGCGTGGTCTTCCTCGCTTCCGACGAGGCCAGCTTCGTCACCGGTTCGGAACTGGTGATCGACGGCGGTTACCTGGCGCAGTAGCTCAGCCAGAAAGGTTATAGGTCTTGAGCTTTCGGTGGATCGTCGCGCGCGAGACACCGAGCAGCTCGGCTGCCTTGGACCGGTTGCCGCCTGCCTCCTGGAGGGCCCGGCGGATGGTCTCCATCTCGGTCCGCTCGATCATCGACCAGGAGCGGTGCGCCCGCAACGAATCGGGCAGCTGGTCGAGTTGCACCACACCGCGGGACCCCTCGGCCACCATCTGGGCGACCAACGTCCGAAGCTCGGCAAGATTCCCAGGCCACCCGGCAGCCTCCAACGCGCGGCGCGCGTCGTCGCCCAGCGTCAGACGCAATCCTGGAGAGCGTTGGGCGGCAAAGGCATTCCACAACGCGGGAATGTCCGAGGACCGTTCCCGCAGCGGCGGTACCCAGACCATCGCCACGCCAAGCCGGGTGGCCATGGCCGTTGCCTCGGACTGCGTGCCGGTCGTCGCCGTGACGAGCACCGAGCCGAGACCGGTGTTGGCCTCGATCAACGACCGCAGAGCGGCGAGCGCCTGGGGGTAGAGGTGCTCCACCGCGCGGACCACCACCCGGGTCGGGCCTTCGATCGCGTCGACGAGTTCCTGCAGCCACGCCTGGTCGCCGATGATCTGGCGCTGCGCGGTGTGCACCACCGCGACGTCGGGCTGTACCGAACCCGGCCGGTACGGGCGGCCAAGGGCCAGTGAGGTCTTGCCGCTGCCCGGTTCGCCCGCGACGAGAAGTGCCGTGCGCGCGGAGATGTGCCTGCTGACGTGGTGGGCCACCCCCAGCCACGACTTGGTCTGGCCCACGAGCCCATCCGAGGCGGGCCTGCCATGACCGACCGTCACCCGCGACGCAGGCCGCAGGGCCGCTACGACGCCCGCACCGGCGTCGAGCACCGTGGCGTCGACGGCCGTCGTGCCAGTCGACAACTCCGCGGTGAGACGAGCCTCGTGCCGCAGTCCGGCACACAGGTGACCGATCAGGTCGACGTCGGTCTGGGTCAGCTCCCCGGCGCGCCTGCTTCGCATCGTCAGCCCGTCGGGACCGAACGCCACCACCGGTCCGTCGTGCCGCGCGGACGCGTCGAGGAAGGCAGCCAACATGGCGCGCGAACCCGGCTGCGCGGCGTCGAGGACGTGCTGTTGCAGTTGTGCGGCAAGCGAATTGGTCAACGGAAGCAGCAGGCCGCTGCGTTCGTCGATCTTCGTCGACATGGTGACCGCGGCCAACAGCTTGCCGGTGATGGGATGCCACACCGGCGCACCGGTGCACAGCGCGTCGTGATACACGTCGGCGAAGTGCTCGGCTCCGGAGATCTGCACGCTCCTGCCCGACGCGATCGCCGTCCCAACGCCGTTGGTGCCGACGGCGTCCTCGGCGAGCACGGCACCGCGCACCGTCCCGAGCCGGTCCAGCTGGTTCATCGCCGACGAGTCCAGCGACCACCGCTGCACGATGCGACCGTGAGCGTCGGCGAGCAACAGCCCCATGCCCGAGCCGGCCAGGTCCTCCGCCGCGCGGGCCATCGGGGCCTGGAACATCTCGAGCAGGTGGTTGTCGATCAGGTCCTCGTCGACGCGGGGGACGTCGCGGACGTTACCCGGCGCACCCAGCGCGTTCTTCGAGCGCAGCCACGATTCGAGAAGCCCCGCGGGCACCGCCCGGTCCGGGTCCGTGGCAGTCAAAATCTCCGCCCGCAACTCCTCGAGCCTCGAACCCCTTGGCCATTCAGACACGGGCATCTCCTCACCTCACTCCTTCGGGAGGCCAATCGGCTAAATGCGATCTGGATCACAAATCCTAGACCTGATCCTGCGGGCCAAAGTCGGTCCCGCGTGCGACTGTCTCAAAAAGACGCAGTCGTATCCGGGGTCACATTCCCGTCCTAGCGTGATGAACCATGACGACGACGCTGGCTGGACCCCCCACCACCCCCCTCGGCCCCGAGCCCGACACCGCGGTCGTACACGGTCGACGGGTGCCAACGGGATTGTTCATCGGAGGTGAATGGCGAACTGCTGAAACGACATTCGCCGTCCTCGACCCGGCCACCGGCAAAGAGATCGCCCAGATGTCCGACGGCGGACCCGCCGACGCGATCGCGGCCCTCGACGCGGCCGCCGACGCGCAGTCCCGGTGGCGGCACGTCGCGCCGCGCGACCGCGCCGACCTGTTCACCCGCGCCCACGGCCTCCTGCTGTCACGCGCCGCCGAGTTCGCCGACGTGATGACCGCCGAGAGCGGCAAGCCCCTGACAGAGTCGCGCGCCGAGTTCGCGCTGTCGGCGGAGTTCTTCCTCTGGTACACCGAGCAGATCGCCCATCTGCACGGCACATGGGCGCCGGCGTCCCACGGCGGCTACCGCGTAATTACCACGCATCAGCCCGTCGGACCCGCCTTGCTGATCACCCCGTGGAACTTCCCGATGTTGATGATCGCCCGCAAGGCGGGGGCCGCCCTGGCCGCCGGTTGCCCGGTCATCGTGAAGTCGGCCAAGGAAACGCCGCTCACGTGCGCGCTGTTCGTCGAAACCCTGCGCGAGGCAGGCTTTCCCAGCGGCGTGGTGAACCTCGTTCACACCACCGATTCAGGCCCGGTGTCGGCAGCTCTGATGGCCGACGAGCGCCTGCGCAAGGTGAGCTTCACCGGGTCGACCGGCGTGGGAGCCACCCTGCTGGAACAGGCCGCGCCCGGCATCATCAACACCTCGATGGAACTGGGCGGCGACGGACCGTTCATCGTGCTGGACGACGCCGACGTCGAACTGGCCGCCCAGCAGGCCGTCGTCTCCAAGTTCCGCAACGCGGGACAGGCGTGCGTCGCAGCCAACCGCATCATCGTGCACACCGACGTGATCGGGCGGTTCACCGAGCGATTCGTCGAACTCACCAAGCAGCTGGTCGTCGGCAACGGGTTCGACGCGGGAGTCGACGTCGGGCCGATCATCTCCGAGCGCCAACGCGACACCGTCGTCGGCCTGGTCGCGACGCTGCGCGCGGCCGGTGCCGAACTGCTGGTCGGCGGATCCGCCCACGACGGCGCGGGCTACTTCTTCGAACCGACGGTGTTCCGCGTGCACGACCGCCCGGAAGAATTATGCAGCCGAGAACTGTTCGCCCCCATCGCCACCGTGTACGAAGTCGGGTCGACGGCCGAGGCGGTCGCCTTCGCCAACGACACGAAGTACGGGCTGGCGGCCTACGTGTTCACCAAGGATCTGTCCAGGGCCGTCGCCGTGAGCGAGCGGCTCGACTTCGGCATGGTCGGCGTCAACCGCGGCATCATGGCCGACCCCGCGGCGGCGTTCGGCGGCGTGAAGGCCTCCGGTCTGGGACGCGAAGGCGGACACGATGCCATCCACGACTACCTGGAGCCGAAGTACCTCGCGCTCACCGTCAACGAGGAAGAGGGGCTGTCATGACCAGCACGATCGCGTCGCCGATGCACACCGCCAACGATCTGGGCATCGGGCTGCTCCGTCAGCCGTCGATGGTGCTGTTCGGACCAGGGCAGCGCAGGCAGATCGCGCGGGTGGTGCAGGGGATCGCCGAGCGCGTGCTGATGGTCACCGACTCGCGGATGGCGGCCAGCGACGAGTTCGTGCAGATCGTCGACGCCGTTCGGGAGCAGGGTGTTGCGGTGTCGGTGTACGACGGGACCGAGCCGGACCTGCCGCGCCGCAACGTCGTCGACGTGGTCGAGCGCTTCGGCGGCAGCTCCATCGGCGCGATCGTCGGCATCGGCGGCGGATCCTGCATGGATCTGGCGAAGGTCGCATCGGTGGTGCTCACGCACGGCGGCGACGTGCGCGACTACTACGGTCAGTTCCTGGTCCCCGGGCCGGGTATCCCGGTGATCACCGTCCCGACCACCGGCGGCACGGGCGCCGAAGTCACCTGCATCTCAGTGGTCTTCGACGAGGAGCAGGGCATGAAGGTCGGGGTCGCCAGTCCGCACCTGGAGGCGTACGCGGCGATCGTCGACCCGGAGCTCACGCTGACCTGCCCACCGGGGCTGACGGCGGCCTCGGGCGCCGACGCCCTGTCCCATCTGATCGAGTCGTTCACCGGTCGGGCGAAGAACCCCGATGCCGACCAGTTGGCCACCACGCTGTACGCCGGCAAGAATTTGCTCGCAGACGTCTACGCCCGCAACGGCCTGGCGCTGCTGAACGACTCGCTGCCCGCCGTGGCCGCCGATCCGACGAACCTCGACGCGCGGTCCAACACGCTGTTCGGTGCGTACTGCGCGGGCATGGCGATCAACACCGCGGGAACCGCTGGCGCACATGCGATTCAGTCCCCCATCGGCAACCTCACCCACACCCCGCACGGCTTCGGCATCAGCGCCCTGTTGCCCTACGTCATGCGTTACAACCTGCCGACGAGAGTTCCGGAGTTCGCGGAGATCGGCCGCATCCTCGGGGTGGCGAACGCATCGGACCCCGCGGAGACCCAAGCACGGGCGGCCATCGAACGCATCGAGGCCATCCTCGAGACGCTTGGCGCGCCGTTGGATCTCCGCACGCTCGGGCTGCAGCCGGCGGACTTCGGCTTCGTCGCCAAGCAGACGATGCTCGCCACCCGGCTGACAGCCAACAACCCCCGCGAGTTGACCGTGGAGTCGGTGACGTCGATCCTCGAGCGCGGCTACGACGGCGACCGGAGCTGGTGGCAGCTGTGAGCATGCCGCCCGTGGCGGTCCTCGGCGCGGGCTCCATCGGGGTGTCGTTCGCAATCCTGTTCGTGTGCAACGGTTTCGACGTCACGGTGTACGACCCGTTCGACGACTCCCTTCCCCGGGCCGAGGCGGACCTTCGGGACCGGCTCCGGCAGTTCACCGGCACCGACGACGCCGCGGCGCGGGTCCGGTTCACGTCCGATCTCGACGTGGCGGTGACGGGCTCGGGGTTCGTCCAGGAGTGTGCGCCAGAGCGGGTCGAGCTGAAACGAGAGTTGTTGCAGCAGGCCGCCGCTCGGACCGGTGCCGACGTGCCGTTGGCCAGTTCGAGTTCGGCGATCGTGGCGAGCCGGATCGCCGACGGGCTCGACGACGCGGTCGCCGAGCGCATCCTGGTCGGCCATCCGGGAAACCCGCCCTACCTACTGCCCGTCATCGAGGTGGTGCCGTCCCCCGTGACCTCCGACGCCATCACCGAGCGGGCGACCGAGGTGTACCGCGCCGCCGGGCTTCGGCCAGTGCTGGTGCGCCGCGAGGTCGAAGGCTTCGTGTTCAACCGCCTACAGGGCGCGCTACTGCGGGAGGCGTACTGCCTGGTCCGCGACGGCGTTGCGAGCGTCGACGACGTCGACGAGGTGGTGCGCAGCGGGTTGGGCCGCCGCTGGGCCGTGATCGGTCCGTTCGAGACGTCCGACCTGAACACCCGCGGCGGCATCGAATCTCACGCCGCGAAGATGGGTCCGGCGTACGAACGCATGGGCGCCGAACGCGGACAACATGATCCGTGGACACCCGAGTTGGTCGCCGAGGTGACCGCGCAGCGCCGGGCGCTGCTGGACCTCGACGACTGGGACGAGCGCGTCCGGTGGCGCGACGCTCAACTCATCCGAATGCGCCACGCGCTCGGCGCCGACCATCGGGGTGATCAGACGAGCGTGCGGCCGCCGTCGAGCGCCAGCACCGAGCCGGTGGCATAGGACAAGTCCGAAGACGTCAACACCAGCACCGCGCGTGCCACCTCCTGCGGGGCGACCGTTCGGCCAAGCGGCACCGTGGTGCCCACCTGTCTGAGCGCCTCCTCCCCGGCGTTGCGGATCATCTTCGGTCCGTGCATGGGCCCGGGCGAGATCGCGTTGACGCGTATGCCGTGGGGTGCGAACTCCAACGCCCACGAGCGGGTGAGGGATTCCAGCGCGGCCTTCGTAGCGGCGTACGCCGCCCGCCCTGGGGTGGCCAGCTTGGCGCCGATGGAGCTGATGTTGACGATGTGCCCGCGACCCGCGTCGATCATCGTGGGCACGATCGCCGCCACCAACGCGTGCGGTGCCCGAACGTTGACCTCGTACATCGCGTCGAATCCACGGTGGTCGAGTTCGGCGGTCGGCCCCGCGGAGATGGTGGCGGCATTGTTCACCAGAATGCTCACCGGGCCGGCCTGCCGAGCCAGCCTGGTGACGTCCTCGAGGTGCCGAAGGTCGGCCTGGATGAACCGCACGCGCGAACCGGTGGGGTCCAACCGTCGCGCCAACGGCGCGTAGTCGTCGAGGCGGCCGGTGATGACGACCCTCGCGCCCGCCGCGGTATAGCCCGCGGCGATCTCGTAGCCGAGGCTGCCTGGCTCGCCGACACCGGTGACCAGAACGGTGTCGGTGGCATGGGGATGGGACATTGGGCTCTTCTTTCTATTGGTGTGGTGCCGAGATCAGTTGTCGGGGAACGTGAACAGCAGCTTTCCGGCACCCGAGGGGGCACGGGCCGCATCGACGGCGTCACGCCAGTCGGTGAGGGCAAAGGCGCGGTCAACCCTGGCCGAAAGGGTTCCGTCGGCGATCAGAGCCACCAGTTCCCGGTAGTCGTCCCGGACCTCCGTCAGCGGCGTGTGTTGCCACCAGTTGTAGAGCCAGAACCCGGTCAGCTTCGCCTGGTTGCCGATGAGGTCGGCTTGCGAGAGGACCGGCGACAGACCCGATTGCGCGGCGTAGGTGACGAGCGTGCCACCGTAGCGCAGGTGGCTCCCCAGGACGGCGCTCGCCGGACCGCCGACCGAATCCACCGCGATGTCCAGTCCCTCGCCGGCGAGCGCCTCGGTGACGGCACGGTCGAGGTCGGGTCCGTCGATGACGACGTGGTCTGCACCCCAACGCCTTACGTCGTCGGCGGCAGCGGCGCGCCGGACGACGTTCAGGGTCCGGTGCCCGAGGTGGCTGGCGAGTCTGACCACGTACTCCCCTACCGCGGAGTTGGCCGCGGTTTGTCCGACCCAGCGATGGGGATCCTCGGGGTCGCCGTGGTCGCGCAACAGGCGCAGCGCGGTCATCGGGTTGATGGCGAGCATTGCCAGCTGCAGGGCGTCGCCGTCGTCGGGGACCGCGATCAGGTCGGTGACCGCGGCGACGGTGTGGGTCGCCCAGGTGCCGTGCCGGTAGGTGGCGAGCAGGGCGACGCGCTGGCCGACGAGGGCGGTGTCGGTGTCCGGGCCCACCGCGGTCACGCGACCGACACCCTCGGATCCGATGGTGTCACCCGACGTGGGAGTCAGAAAGTACTGCCCCGCAACGTAAAGGAAGTCCGTCTGGTTGATGGTGGCCGCTTCCATCCGGACGAGCGCCTCACCCGGACCGGGCGTCGGTTCGTCGGCGGAGACCAGTTCTAAAGCCTGGGTGGGTTCGCCGGTCTTGGTGAAGGCGATGCGTTGCACGAGATGCTCCTAGGTTCGGTTTCGATGGGAGGCGACTTGACGCCCGAGCCACGCGAGTGACGGCCGTGGTGTTCTGATCAAGGTGGTGCGGTCGACTGCGACGAGTCCGAACGTGGTTGCGTAGGTGCCCCATTCGTAGTTGTCGAGCAGGCTCCAGTGCAGATAGCCGTGCACCCGGATGCCGTCGTCCATGGCGGCGCGCATCGACTGCAGCGCCCGGCTGGTGTACTCGACGCGCTCGTCGTCGTCCGCGGTTGCGACGCCGTTCTCGGTGACGATGATCGGTACGTCGCCGACTAGCGGCGCGACGCGACGTAGCGCTCCGCCGAGAGCCTCGGGGTAGAACTCCCAGCCGTTCATCGTGCGACGGGCCGCGGGGTCGGTGACCTCGACGGGTCGACCATCGGGTCCCCGACCCACTCGGATGCGGGTGTAGGTTTGCACGCCAACCCACTCGTCGTCCGACGCCGCGTGCAGGAACACCTCGTCGCGAGGCCGCGTGTAGTCGGCGAGCAGGTCTTCGGACCCAGGCTCGGCCTGGCAGTCCTGCACCGAAACACCCCATCCAACGGCTACTTTCGGATTCCGGGCCTTGAGTCGGGCGCGAGTCGCGTGGTGCACCTCCACCAACGTCTCGGCGACCTGCGGATCGGGCAGCGGCAGACCGTGCCGCAGCGCGGACATGCCGCGTCCGGTGTCGGCGGCGAACATCGCCACGATGTTGGGTTCGTTGACGGTGCCGACGTGGGTGACGCCCGCGTCGAGCACCGGCGCGATCGCGTCGACGTAGCGAAGGAAGCGCTGCGCCGCGTCGGCGCGCAGCCATCCGCCGCTGCGGCCGAACCAGTGGGGCAGCGTGAAGTGGTGCAGCGTGACGAACGGACGCAGCCCGCGGTCGAGCGCGCCGTCGACCATCCGCCGGTAGTGGTCGACCGCCGCGCGGGAGATGAACCCGTCTTCTGGTTCCACGCGCGACCATTCGATGCCGAACCGGTAGTCGGTGAAGCCCGCACCGGCCGCCAGGTCCATGTCCTGGGGCCACCGGTGGAAGCCGTCGACTGCGTCGCCCGACGGTTCGGCGATGGGTGTGCCAGGAGCGTGTTCGAACCGCCACCAGTCCGAGGACGTGTTGTTGCCCTCGGTCTGGTGGGCGCCCGTGGCCACGCCCCAGAGGAACTCGCCGTTCACGTCAGCCCTGCCGTAGAGCGTGCACGGCGCTCAGCGGGCCGTCGAGTTGCATGAGCCGGCCGCCGTCGCGCAGGCCGCCCACCGACACCGGAGCGAACCCGAGATCGGTGACGAAGCGGGCGAACGTGGCACGGGCCGAGTCGTCGTCGGTAGCGTAGAACACGATCTGACGCCCCTCGTCATGGCGCGGGTCGGCGGCAATGTAGCTGGCGTACATGGTGTTGAACGCCTTGACAACGGTTGCCCCGGGAAGGTGTCGGGCCACCCACTCGCTGCCGGTCTCGGCGCCGAGGTCGACGAACCCGGAGTACGTTGGTTGGTAGCGGGCGAACTGGTTGGTCACGTCGACGACCAGTCGTCCCGTCCAGTCCGGCACCGCGTCGACGAGTTCGGGCACCTTGACGAACGGCACGGCGACGACGATCAGATCGGCGTCGACGGCCTCGGCGACGGTGACCGCGCTGGCCCGGTCTCCGAGCGACGTGACGGTCTCCGTCAGCGATTCCGGTCCACGACTGTTGCTGAGCAGCACCGAATACCCAGCCCGGAGGGAGTGTTTGGCAATGGCCTGAGCCACCTCCCCGGAGCCGATGATCCCGATCGTGCCGGTCATGATGCGCCTCCCTCGGTGACGCGGACCAGGACGGTCCCGGTCTTGCCGGACTGGGCGGCGTGTGCGACCGCACTGCGGAGGTCGCCGAGCGGATACGTTGCGGCGACGTCGAAGTGGCCGGCTAGACCGTGGGCGATGGCCAGCGCGCTGGCCATGTCGGACCGCCGTTGCTCGGCCGAGGCCCCCGCCCATCGCCCGATGTTGAGCCCGCTGATGGTCAGGTCGCGGTGCACGAGGGTGGCGGCGTGGAGAGGTATGGGTTCCGGCGCCATCAGCCCGTAGACGATCGCCGACCCGCCCGGATCCAGCAGCGACAGCAAGTCCGCGGCGGCGTCACCGCCGATCGGATCCAGCACCATCGCGATCGGCCGTCCGGCCGCGGCGTCACGCACCCGGTCCTGCCAGTCCGCCGCCTGAGTCGACACCACGGGAACCTCCGGAAAGCGTTGCGCCAGTTGCTTGGCCCTGGCATCGCTACGCACGATGCTGATGGTGGCGATGTGGTGGTGCGCTGCCCCGGCGGTGAACAACCGGCCCACCGACGAGGCGGCGGCGTTGTTGAGGATCACCCCGTCGAAGCCCACACTCACGTGCCGCTGGGCCGCCCGGCGCAGCATCAGAACCGTGATCGGATTGATCAGCAGTTGTGCCGCCACCTCGTCGGGCAGCGAATCCGGCACGGCCACCACGTCGGCCGCCGACACGGTGACCCGTTCCCGCCACAGGCCGCCGAGCAGGAACATCGAGACTCGGGTGCCCACCGAAACCGTCACGCCGGGACCGGTGGTCACGACGACGCCGGTGGCCTCAGCCCCGACGCCGGCCGGACCGTCGCCGAGACCGGACGTGGTGATCATCTGCAGGTCGCCGGGGTGGACGGGAAACATGGTGACCGCGACGGTGACTTGACCGGGACCTGGCGCCGGCGGGGAGTCGACGTCGACGATCTCCAGGACGTCGTCCGGATTCCCCGCACGCCGTTGGACCACCGCTCTGATGGTGCTCACGACGCGTTCGCCGGGACCGGGATGGCGTACGGACCGTCGTGACCGAAGGCCTCGCGGTGCGCCTGTGCGTACTCCTCGACGGTCATCGGCGTCTTGCCGCCGATCGTCTCGACGTAGTCGTTGGTCCCGGCGAAGATGCCGTCGCGATAGTCCTGCACCACTGCGGACAGGTGCTGCACCAGGTGGGCGGGGAAGCCCTTGCTCGCCAAACCGTCTGAGAATTCGGCGATCTCGATGGGCTCGTAGTGCACCGGGATTCCCAGGGCGCGGGACAGTGCCGCGGCGATGCCGTGCTGGTCCAGTTCGACGGGCCCGACCAGGGGGTAGATCTTGCGGTCGTGCACTTCGGGATGTTCGAGGATGCTGGCGATGACGTAGGCCTGGTCCTCACCGGCGATGGGCGCGTGGCGTCCGTCGCCCATCGGCAGCCGAATCACGCCGCTCTTACCGTCGGTGGCCCAGTACCAATCCAACCATTCGGCGAAGAACGTGGGCCGCACGTGCGCGGTCAGCATGGGGGTGCGGTCGAGCAGGCGCTCGCCGACCCAATGGTTCTGCGCCGCATGACTCTTGGCGTCCTCGCGCGCCGAGATCTGCGACATGTTCAACACGGCCTTCACTCCGGCGTCGGTCGCAGCCTGGGCGAAGAAGGCCGTGGCCTCCAGCAGTCCGGGGGCGATCGGGTAGCAGAAGTACGCGCCGTCGACCCCCTCCATGGCGGCGCGGACGGCGTTGAAGTCCAGCAGGTCGCCGACGACGATCTCCGCCCCCGCGGCGGCGAGACTCTCGGAGCGGTGGTCGAGTCCGTGCACGAAGGCACGCACGCGGTGGCCGCGTTGCAGCAACAGGCGCACGGTGGTGTCGCCGGTGTTGCCGGTCGCGCCGGTGATCAGATAGAGGTGGGTTTCAGTGGTCATGACGGATTCCTTTTCAGTGGTGACACGGTCTGTGTGGTAACGCCTTTGGTCAGAGCTCCACCACCCCGCCGTCGACCACCAGGTCGAAACCGGTGGTATAGCTGCTCTGACCGCTGACCAGGTAGTAGACGCCGTTCGCGATCTCCTCCGGCCTGCCGAGTCGACCGACGGGGATCATCGACGTGAAACCGTCTGTGCCGGCACGCAACTCGTCCTCGGTGGCGAACTGCTTGGCCAAGATTGGGGTGTCGATGACCCCTGGGCTCAGCACGTTGACCCGGATGCCGCGTCCGATCAACTCGGCCGCCCAGGTGCGACCGAAGGAGCGGATCGCAGCCTTGGTCGCGGCGTACACCCCGTAGCCGGGGAAGCCCTTGACGTTCATGCCCGAGGACAGCAGCACGATGGCCCCACCGTCGGACATCAGCGGAACGGTCTTCTGCACGGTGAAGTAGGTGCCGCGGGCGTTGGTGTCGAACAGCAGATCGAAGTGCTCGGGCGTGACGTCGACCCCGTCGACGACGTCGACGGTGCCCGCGTTGGCGACCACGATGTCCAGGCGGCCCTGCTCGGCACGGATGACGTCGACGAGCCGGTCGAGGTCACTCAGGTTGGCGACGTCACCCGTCACGCCGCGTGCATTGCGGCCGAGCCCTGCAACGGCCGCGTCGAGCGCATCGGCGCCGCGGCCGGTGAGGTAGACGAACGCCCCCTCGTCGACGAGGCGCTGCGCCACCGCCAGCCCGATACCCGCGCTGGCACCGGTGACCAGCGCAATCTTTCCTTCCAAACCGTGTGACACGAGTACTCCTATGAGTTGGCGTTCCGCGTTGTCGCGGTGATGAACTGAACGTAGGTTCGTCAGAGGGGTCGCCGAATCGCATGAACGTGCGATCTCGACGGATGAGATGAGGTCACGATGGCCCGGATCGATCGCATGCTCCATCGCATGCCGGTGCGTGGCCGGGACCGGGAATTGGTCGACGCCACGGCCGTCCTGCAGCGCGCGTCCGGCGACGACGCCCAGCCAGGGGCCGTGGTGATCCGCGGCGCTCCGGGGTCGGGCAAGAGCCGGCTGTTGGCGGCTATCGCGGCACGGGCCGGCGACGTCGGCTTCCGGGTTTTGACCGGTGGCGGTGACGTCGACGCAGCCTCCATGCCGATGACGCCGCTGTTGCAGGCCGTGCTCGGCGGATCGCCACCGCTGATGGACCGCCGCACGGTGCACGAGACGCTGCGCAGCGCCGACGCCCGATACGTCGTGATCGAAGACATCGTCGAAGCTCTCGAGGGAGCGGCGCGCCAGCAGCCGGTATTGATGGTGGTCGACGATCTCCAGTTCGCCGATCCCACAACGTTGTTCGCACTTCGGGTGATGATCGAGCGGCTCGCCTCCGAACCCGTGGTGTGGGCGGTTGCCACCCGTGAACCCGTTCGCGACGAGGCCGTCGCGCGGACCGTCGAGCGACTCGAAGACCTCGACGCCGCCACGTTCACCATCGGCGAGCTGCCCTTGACCGCGGCCACCGCGGTCGCCGAGGATCTGCTCGGCGGCACCGTCGACGACAACCTCCAGTCGATGATCCACCGGACCGGCGGATACGTCGTCGACCTCGTCGAAACCCTGCGCGGTCTGGTCGACGAGCGGCGCGTCCACGTCGACGACGGCCGCGCGGTGCTGTCGGAGACGGTGCCGCCGGCCCGGCTGCGCGACGCCATCGGGCGGCGGATGAGCCGGCTTCCCCCTGACGTCTCCGAGATGGTGGCCGCCGCATCGGTGATGGGGCGCCTCGTCACCGACCGTGGGGTGGCGGCGCTGACCGGGGCGGCGTTGGGCGACGCGGGCTCGGCGCTGCGGGCGGCAGAGCACGCCCAGCTGATGGTCGACACCGGGGAGGCGTTCGCCTTCCGGCACGACCTGATCCGGGAGGTCGTCGAGGCAACGCTGTCGCCCGCGGTGCGCCGGGACCTGCGCCGCAGGGCCGTGGACGTCGCCATCGATTCGGGCACCCCGCTGTTGGAGGTGGCCTCGGCATTGGCCGCCACGGCCGAGCGCGGCGACACCCGCGCCGCCGACCTGTTGTCACAAGCCGGCGCCACGCTCGCCGCCTTCGACCCGTCCACCGCGGCCGATCTGGTGGGCCGAGCCGTCGAGCTGACGGTCGACGATCCCGAGCGCCACCGCCGACTGCTCACCGAGCAGGTCATGCTGCTGTGGCAGGCCGGTCGCGGCGACGACGCCCGTGTCATCGGAGAACGCGCGCTGATCGCCGGCGTCAGCCCTGCGCAGGAAGCCGAGGTGCGTCTCGGCCTTTCCCTGGTCGCCTCCGAACACTCCTACCGCGACGCCGGACGCCAGACCGCGACGGCCCTGCTGCTGCCCGACCTGCCGCCCGAGCTTCGCGCACGGCTGCTCGCCGCCCACGCCGTCACCAGGATCGTGCTCGACGATCTCGAAGGCCTTGAGTCGACACTCGACGAGGCGATGGACGTGGCCCGCCGCACCGGCGACGCCGCAACCGTGACCTCCCTGCTGGCAAGCAGTTCCACTCTTGCCCTGCATCGTCTGCAGTGGGACACCGCCTTCGACCTGGCCGAGCAGGGCCGGCGCCTGGCGGACGCCATCGCCGATCCGACGTCGGCGTGGGCACCGAAGGGATTGTGGAATCCGTCGGTGTGGTCACGCCCGTGGCAGGCCGTGCTGTTGAGCACCGCCGGCTCATCCGATGCGGCACTGCGGATCATCGACCAGGGCATCGCCGACGCGTCGGCGGCACGTCGGGACGGGGCCGTCAGCTGGATGATGATCCGATCGCGGGTGCTGCTCGAGGCCGGCCGGCTCGGTGACGCGCGAGCCGAAGCCGAAGCCGTCACCACCCTCAGCGACTGGCGGGCAGGCGGCGCCATGGCCGACTACTCCGTCAACTACGTGCTGCGCCGGGTCGCGCAGTACACCGGAGACCACGGCGCCCTCGCGAGTACCGAGCACGCGTCCACTGAGATGCAGCGCGATGACGTGGGAACGGTTCGCCGACAAGGAAAGTGGCTCGCGATGATTGACCTCGACGCCGACGGCCGCCCGGACCGGGCACTCGACGTGTTGACCGGGTACAGCGATTTGTACGACGGCGTCGGGCACACCTTGACACTCGACCCCGCCGACGATCCCCTGTTCGCCCGGATTGCCGTTCGGGCCGGCCGCCGCGATCTGGCCGCCAGGGCTGCCGGCTATGCCGAGCGGCGCGCGAAGGAGAACCCGAATTACCCACTCCTGCAAGCCGTGGCAGCACACACTCGAGCCCTGGTCGACGAGGAGCCCGACGCGCTGGCCGCCGCGGCGGCTGGATTCACCGACGTCGACCGTCCCCTGCCGCGAGCCGAGGCCCTGGAGGACGCCGGCCGGGTGAGCCCCGACCGCGACGTCGCCGTCCACCTGCTCGACGAAGCGCACGACATCTTCGCGACGGCGGGGGCGTTGCGCGACGCCGCGCGGACCCGTCAACGGTTGCGCGCCCTAGGCGCCCGGCGCCGACAGCCGACCCAGTCCGCGGGCGGCAACAAGCTGGCGGGCCTAACGAAGTCGGAGCGCGCCGTCGTCGACCTCGTCGCCCGTGGCGCCACCAACCGCGAAGTCGCCGCACAACTCTTCCTGTCGCCACACACCGTCAGCACCCACCTTCGCCACGCGTTCACCAAGGCGGGCGTGCGGTCACGCGTCGAACTCGCGAGGTTGGTGTCCGTGGGCGAGGAGACCGCGCCAAAGGATTGACGTCGCGGGCCAATGAGGCACTTGCGCAAGCCCACCCGTCAGACGTCGCCCGGTGGAGGCGTCGCACCATCTGCCGATGAACGGGCCATGATGCCGATGGCCCCGAGCAGGAGCGCGGCGTTGGCCCAGAAGATCCCCAGCACGCCCAGCGGAGCGGCGAAGGCCCCCACCGCGAGGGGGAGGGTGATCTGCGCGAGGCGGTTGCTCGTCAGGCGCATGCCGAGCGTTGCTCCGTGCGACGCCGGAGGTGTCAAAGACGTCACCCACGCCATGGTCAGGGGTTGGGGTATGCCGAGGCCGAGACCCAAGCCGATCATGACGACCGCGGCGCCCCAAAGCCCAACGAACGGAAGCGCTACGAGCCCGACGACCGCTGCACCGATCGAGGCGATGATGAGGACCTTGCGTCCAAAGCGGGCGACCAGTCGGCTCAGCCCGAACCGACTCAGCACCGACACGGCGGCACGCAGGGCAAGTAGCAGACCGACGGCGGTGGCACTGATCCCCTGCTGGGTCGCCCAGACGGGAACGAAGGCATACATCAAGTCGACCGTGACCAGAACCGCGCCGCTCACGATCAACGAGCGCCACATCTGAGGTGTCCTCAGCAGTTCTGCGACCCGCTCGGGTTTCTCGTCGCGCGCCACTCTGGCGTCGGTCAGACGACGGTCGATCGGCCGCAGGATCAGGTACGCCGGCAATGGGACCAAAACCAGTGCGACGCAGGCGATCAGGCCCACGGTCGTGTTCGGACTGTCCTGCCCGTCGAAGATCGTCAGGGAGGCCAGCACGGTCACCAGCGGCGGCCCGACGAGTTGCCCGATCGACGCCGCGGCGGTAAGGGTGCCGAACGCGGCGTCGCTGCCGTGCCGGGCGCTGACGTTCGCGACGAACGTCTGCTGGCCCACCATGATCAGGATCTGACCGAAGCCGATGCACCCGGCGGAAGCCAGTAGCGGCCACAGACCGGGAACCAGGAACCCGGTCGCGCAACCCAATGCAGCGATCACCATGCCCGTCGTCGCCACCATCGTGCCGCCAACCCGGTCAGTCAACCGGCCGGCGGGCAGTGCGGCCACCAAGGCGGGTAGCGCGAAGGCGGACGCGAGCAAGCCGAGAAAGAATGGATCCGCTCCAAGGGCAAGGGCGCGGTACCCGAGCATGAGGCGGACGCCCGTCCACGACGCCTGCACCAGGCTCGCCTGCAGCCCGAGCGCCAGCTTCCAGCGCCCTTCCGTCACGGGCGCAACGGAATCTCACCCGTGCCGCCGAGCATCCGCGTCAGGTCGTCGATGCTGTCACGAGTGGCCTGATACCGGTCGGCGTCGAGGTGGAAGACGGCAAGCTGCAACGCGTAGCACAGTGCGATCGGAATCAACTGGGTCCGGTATTCGCTGTCCTCTCCGCGCCTGGCAGCCAAAAGATGATCCGGACTGGGCCGAAACTTGTAACCCGGGACGTCGCTGATCAAGATCGTCTTCCCACCGCGCCGAGTCGCCTCGCCCATCAGCGTCGACAGTTGTTTGGGCGCTTCGCGAAGCGCAAATCCGATGAGCGTGCTGGTGTGATCGAACGACACGAAGCGTTCGGCGAGATCCTTGGGCGACGGGCGCAGACTTACCACGGTCAGGCCGAGCCTCCGCAACCGGCGGGCGAGCAACTCCATCGTGGGCCGTTCGTCGTTGCTGGACAACAGATATACGGTCTGCGTGGTGTTCAGGGTGCGTGCCGCCGCATCAAGATCTTCCTGAGACACGAAGCGCGACAACGAATTCATGGCGGTGACCTCGTCGCGAATGAACTCGTCGAGGTGGTAGCCGCTCTCACTTCGCATCGGCGACGCAGTCGACGATGGGGCGCCACCTTCGTCACGACGGAGGTCGCTTCTCAATTCCGGGTAGCCGCGATAGCCCAGCTTCTTCGCAAGCCGGATGACGGTCGACTCGTGCGTCTGCGCCTTCTCGGCGACCTCGGCGGCAGGGGCATGGGACATGTCCGCACCGAGCAGGACGTTCATCACGCGGTCCTCGGATGCGCTCAGCTTTACCTGGCTACTTGCGACCACTGCGCGAAAGCTCACGTCACTCCTTGATCTCGTTGTGATGATTGACACTACCCGACCAGCATGCAATCCTGTGCAAGATTGCAAGTTCGCCACTCCGGCCGAACTTCGGATTCTTCACGACAGGCAGGGAGGCGGACGACGATGCCGGTCTCAACGAAACAACCGAACCCCACCGGGCTCACCAGGTTGGAGTGGTCGACGGCGGCCGTTGCCCTGGTGGGCGGCGCTGCGATCGCGCTGGTCGGTGCCACGTATGGGCTGACGAACGTCACCGGTGTTGGCGCGGGCTTCTTTCCCACGGTCGCGGGCATCCTCGTCGCAGCTTCCGGCTTGCTGTGGCTGGTGCAACTCGAAGTCGCCCGCCGCGTGCACGTCGCCCCCAGCGACGATCTCGTCGAGATGGTCGACGAGGATTCCGAGGAAGCCGAGTTCCCGGACCGCGCCGGATGGGTGCGCGTCGGGATCATCGTCGCCTCGGTCCTGGGTGCGGCGCTCCTGCTTCCCGTCACCGGATACACGGTGACCATGACCTCGATGCTGGCCGTCGTGCTGTTCTTCGTCAGCAAGCGGCCCTGGTGGCTCGCCATCTTGGTTGGCGTCGGCGCCGCCGTCGTGTCACGCCTGGTGTTCGAATCCTGGCTTGGCACTGAGCTTCCCGCATCGTCAATCGACTTCATCGCATCGCTGGGACTGTGACCATGGGCTTCGACGCACTCCTCGGCGGGTTGATGAACGTTTTCACCCCGCAGCACTTGTTGTTCGCGCTCCTCGGCTGCGTACTCGGCATGGTCGTCGGAGTACTGCCCGGCTTCGGCCCGGCAGCCGCCGTATCACTGCTGATTCCCGTCACCTTCGGCCTCGACGCCACCACGGCCATCATCATGCTCGCCGCCATCCTCTACGGCGCAGCCTACGGCGGCACGACAACCGCTGTCCTCCTGCGAATTCCAGGCGAAGCGTCGTCGATCGCCACCACCATCGACGGCTACGAGATGGCTAAGCAGGGGCGCGGTGGCCCCGCCTTGGTGATCGCCGCGCTGGCCTCCTTCGTCGGCGGCCTGATCGGAGTCATCGGCTTCGTCGTGGTTGCGCCGTTTAGCCGCCTGGCCCTCGAATTCGGAGCCCCGGAGCTGTTTCTCGTCGCTCTGCTTGGCATGGCACTCATCACCAGCTTCGCAGGCAACAACTTCCCCAAGGCGCTTCTAAGTGCAGGCTTGGGCCTCGCGATCGCCACCGTCGGCATCGACTCAGGCGTCGGCCTCCAACGATTCACCTTCGAGATGCCCGAGCTGTACGACGGCATCGGACTGGTCGCGGTCGTGATGGGCGTCTTCGGGCTCAGCGAGATCTTGGCGCAAGCGCAGAAGGGTCCCCTCGGGGTTCCGAAGCCGCTGACCGTCGGCAAGCTCTTCCCGAGTCGCCAGGACATGAGGCGCTCCTTCTTTCCGTTCCTGCGCGGATCGGTGATCGGTTTCTTCATGGGCCTGCTTCCAGGATCACCTGGTGCGGCAACGTCTCTGGCGTCCTACGCAACCGAGAAGCGTCTCTCCAAGCGCAAACGAGAATTCGGCAAGGGCGCCGTGGAGGGTGTCGCCGGACCCGAGGCTGCCAACAACTCGCTGTCCGTGTCCTCGATGATCCCGCTGTTCACCCTGGGAATCCCGACGTCTGCGACAGTCGCCATCATGGCCGGCGCGTTCACCATCAACGGCCTCATTCCCGGGCCGCTGCTGTTCCGCGACAATCCCGACGTCGCGTGGACCATCATCGCGAGCTTCCTCGTCGGCAACCTGATCCTGCTCATCTTGAACGTCCCGCTCGCCCGGGTGTGGATCGCCATCCTGCGTGTGCCGTTCTACTACCTGATGGCCGCGATCCTCGCGTTCATGTTCCTCGGCACCTACTCGATCAACGGCAGCACCTTCGACATCCTCGTGATGCTCGGCGCCGGCGTCGTCGGATACCTGTTCCACCTGCTCAAGGTGCCGCTGACGCCTCTGGTCCTCGCACTCATCCTCGGTCCGATGCTCGAAGAGAACTTCCAACGCTCACTTGCACTTTCGCGTGGCGACTACGGAATCTTCACCAGCAGCCCGCTGAGCACCACTCTCGTCGGCGTCTGCGCGCTCGCCGTCGCCTTCGGCGCGATCCGGCCGGCGTTCGCCGCGCTTCTCGAGAAGCGACGCCCACGGGTGCCGGTCGCACCCGCCGAATCCTCGGCACCGACCGATTTCACAGAAGACCTCGAACCCCTCGCATCAAAGGAGACCGTGAAATGACCAGAAACTTCCACGCGATCGGCGCCGCTTTGACGGCGGCCGTCCTGCTCGCCGGATGTTCAGGCGGCTCCACGGGGAAGGAGGCAGCCGGCGAGTTCCCCAGGAAGGGCAGCACCATCGAGTGGATCGTGCCGTCCGCCGCGGGCGCGGGCAACGACATCCTGGCTCGAATCATGGCCCCCGCCATGCAGGATTCCCTTGGCGCCAACGTCAAGGTGGTCAACAAGGAGGGCGGCAGCCAAGTCATCGGCCTGAACTACGCCGCCAACGCCAAGCCCGATGGACACACCTTGGTGTACACCAACGTCCCGTCGATCCTGGGTCGGTATCTGGATCCGAGCAAGAAGGCCGGCTTCGATCGCGAAAGCTTCATGCCCATCGGATCATTCGCGTCGAACGCGATCGTCATCGGCGTCAACAAGAGCAGCCCGTACAAGAACGTGAAGGACCTGTTCGCGGCGGCGAAGGCCAGCCCGGGAACGGTCACCGTCGGAACGGATTCACGAGGCGGCGACGACCACATCAACCTGCGCATCCTCGAAGACGCCCTCGGGCTGAAGTTCAACATCGTGCACTACAACAGCGGTTCGGAGAAGATCGCCGCCGTGGTTGCCGGCGAGACGGACTTCGCGCTCGGCGGCATCTCGAGCTTCTTCGGTCAATTCAAGTCCGGTGAGCTCAATCTCCTCACCGTCATTCAGGACGAGCCGAGCCCCTTCGTGCCGGACGTCCCCAGCTCTCCAGCCAGGGCTTCCAGGTCGAGCCGATGAGCAACAACTTTGCGGTCTCCGTCCCCGAGGGCACACCCGCCGAGACCGTCGCCGTGCTTGAGGCTGCGCTCAAGAAGGCCGAAGAGGATCCGGCCGTGCAGGCGAAGCTTGAGGCCTCCGGTACTCAGCCGGTCTGGGAATCGGGAGCCGACATCGAGAAGCTCTGGATCGACAAGGAAACCCAGATCAAGCCCATCATCACCGAACTCCTGCAGACGAACGGATGACCATGACCACGACTCAACTCAGCCACGACGTGCTCGAGCGGTTCGCCTCGGTGCCCGCGGCCAACGTAGGTGACGCCCAAGAGCGTTTCGGCATTGCCTCGGGCCTGGCCCCGATGTGGGCGGGCGCCCGGCTGGCAGGCCCCGCGCTGACCGTGTGGACCCGACCTGGCGACAACCTCTACGTCCATCACGCCCTCGACATCGCCCAATCGGGTGACATCATCGTCATCAACGGGCACGGCGATCTGAGCCGCGCGCTCATCGGTGATCTGATCGGAATCCGGGCCAAGTCGCTCGGCATCGGAGGGTTCGTCATCGACGGAGCGGTGCGCGACGCGGATGCCCTCCGCGATTGCGAAATGCCAGTGTTCGCAAGGGCTGTCACGCCGGCCGGCCCCTACAAGCACGGTCCCGGCAGGTTGCAGCAGCCGGTCGCCATCGCGGGCGTCGTCGTGGTTCCTGGCGACATCATCGTCGCCGACGCCGACGGAGTGGTCGTCGTCCAGCAGGCCGACGCCGAACGGGTGCTCGTCGACGCCGAGAAGATCGAGGCCGCCGAAGCGGAGAAGCGGCTCGCCTACGCCAGCGGGTTCCGTCGCACCTCGTAGTAGCGGCTTGGGACACCTGACACAGTTCTTCACCAACACCCTCGAGGACCGCGGTAGCCTCGGCTCTTGCCAACCACCTGGGTCATGCCGCCGGTAGCGTGACAGGTGTCGACTTCTCGCAGCTGAGGGTTCCCTTGAGTTTCAGAATCGGTCGGTTCAAGAGTACGGACGCACGGCGCCGCTATCTGACTCAGTATGAAGACCTACGCGCATTGAGTCCGCAACCCGATGTCGTGCACGACGTTCCAACCGAATTCGGCGCCGTTCGGGTGTATCAGCATGGACCAGACGATGGCGTGTCGGTCGTTCTGATACACGGCTTCTTCCTCACGTCGGCGATGTGGTGGGAGCAGGTCGCGGGCTTGGCAGGCGATTTCACGGTCTACGTCGTGGATGCGCTGGGCCAGCCCGGGGCAAGCGTTCAGTCGAAAGCGATGTTCACCCCGGAGGACTCGGCGCGCTACATCGACGGGGTATTGGAGGCGCTGGAACTGCACGGTGTCCATTTGGTTGGGCACTCCTACGGCGGCTGGCTTGCGACTCATACGGCGGCAACGGCATCCCATCGCTTGGCGTCGGTGACGCTGGTCGATCCGGCCCACACGGTGGCGCGCCTGTCTGCGAGATTCTGGACAAGCGTTGCGCTCCAAGGGCGCCCCGGCTCCGCGCGAGCTCGACGCGCCGCGACCTGGATAACCGGACATCACGCCCTTGCAGAGTTGTTTGGGGCAGGATTTGCGGCGTTCAAACCCCCGCTGCGGACTCCGCCGATGCGGTTGATCGACGATCACGTGCTGCGTTCAGTCGACGTCCCGGTGCAAGTTCTCCTGGCAGGCAACACGGTTCACGATTCGGGAAAGGGCATCGCGCGGATGCGATCGGTGGTTCCCGACTGGCGGCATCATCTGTGGCCCAACGCGTCACACGCCCTACCGGTCGAACTGGCCGGCGAGGTCAACGATTCCATCCGTCGCTTCGTGACCGAACACCGTTCAGGGCAATGATTCCCACTCAACTGGCGTGCGCCGTGGCATCCTGGTAGCCACGATGGCAGCAGAAGCAGACTGGACCATACGTCCCCGCGAGGGGTTGGGCCGACTCGAATTCGGGATGTCCCCGGCCCAGGTGGATTCGCTGTCGGCGACGTACGGCACCATCACCGGTCGCGGTGCTGATCGTGTCGCCGACGACCTGCTGCGCGAGACGCTGGCGATGTTCGGCGACGCAATGAGCGACGATGAGAAAAAGGCCTTCATCGCTGCTTACGCGGACAACGGCCCACCCGCAGATAGCGTGACCGAAATCCGCGGTGACCTCGTGCTGAGGTACGAGGCCGACCGCCTCTGCGAGATCATGCCCGCCGGCCCACGACACCCGCTGTTCCTCGACGGCAGGGACGTCTTCGCGCTACGTGGTCTCGAACCACTGGAGATGCTGGAGCGGCTGAACGAAAGCCCCGGACGCTATGCCGACACCGAGGCGGCGTTCGACAACCTCGCCATCTCGGTGAACGGGTTCGGCGTCAGCGATCCGACTGCCGGTGTGCTGGCGCTGAATGACTCCGACGAGCGTTTCCGGGAACGGACGGCGACCTTGCGGGAAGTCCCCTATCTCCCCGAGCAGGAGATGCAGCGCTACGCCCAGTACTCGTTGCTGACAGTCACCGATCGGCCACCCGGGCACGACTGACATCCCACGCCGGCTATTCCCAGACCACCTCGTCCGGACTCTTGTCCGGCCGCAATCCACGCCAACTCGGCTGACGGAGCCGACCGTCGGACGTGCGCTCGCTGTACCGCACCTCCCCGACCAGCGTAGGTTCGACGAACGTCACACCCCTGGCGTCGAGTCCGGAAAGCCTTGTATTGAACGGTGATTCATCGGTGTGCAACGGCGCGAGCGTCTTCTTCAGCGCCGCAAGGTCCTTGTCGGTGAAACCGGTGCCGACCCGGCCCGCGAACGCCAGGCCCTCACCCTCTGGCACGCCGATCATCAGTGCGCCGATCCCGCTGGTGCGGCCGCCCTCCCCCGCACGCCAGCCGCCGATCACTACTTCCTGGGTCAGCCACAGCTTGTCCTTGATCCACGACTGCGACCGTCTGCCTGGCTGATACGTGGAATCCCGCTTCTTCGCGACGACGCCCTCCCAGCGCTTGGCGCGCGCGTGCTCTAGCGCCTCGGGCCCGTCACCGCTCAGCTGCTCGGGCACGATCAAACCGCCGCCCTTGGCCAGCGTCTCGAGCAGCTTTCGCCGGTCGGAGTACTTGGCGCGTAACAGCGATCGACCGTCGAGCTGCAGGATGTCGAAGGCCCAGAACTCGATTCGCGTCGACCGGGCCCGGTTCTGCATCAAACCGAAGTTCGGCACGCCTGCCTCGTCGAGCGCTACGACCTCACCGTCCAGGGTGACGTGGTGCTCGGCCAGGTCGGCCGCCAGCGCCTTCAGTTGCGGGTATTCACCGGTGACGTCGCGGCCGCTGCGCGAATGCAGCTTCAGCGCGCCGTGGTCGGCGTCCACCATCAGCCGGTAGCCGTCCCACTTGCCCTCGAACGCCCACACCGCCTTCGTCAGCCGCGACACCGAACCATGCGTCGCGAGCATGGGTTTGACGTCCTCGGGCGTGGGCTGTGGCTGCTCCTTCATCCGGTGCGCCAGCCAGTTCTTGCCGCCGGTCTGGATCAGCGCGTACCGCCCCGAGACCTTGCTGCCGTGCAGCGTGACGATGACCTCCCCACCCTTGTCGGGTCCGTCTGGTGGATTGTCGCGGAACTTCTCGGCCTCGTAGGTGCCGGAGTCCCAGACGATGACCTCACCACCGCCATACTCGCCCTTGGGAATCGAGCCCTCAAAAGTGGCGTACTCCAGCGGGTGGTCCTCGGTGTGCACCGCAAGGTGGTTGACCGAGGTCTTCTCGGGGAGGTTCTTGGGCACCGCCCACGACACCAGCACCCCGTTGCGTTCGAGCCGGAAGTCGTAGTGCAACCGCCGCGCGTGATGCTCCTGGATCACGAAGGTGTCGTCGTTGCCTACGGTCGGCGGCGTTTGAGGCACCGGTTCTCGCGTCTTGCCCGCGTCGCGCATGCTGCGGTAGGTCGTCAGTTTGTCGGGCAGCGGAACCAGGTCGTCGAGCGGTTCGAGTAGATCACCTTGGGCGGCAACGCGTTCCAGCACTTCTTCGAAGCGGAGGTGCCGGAGGTCGGGGTCTTCGATTTCGTCCCACGTGCGAGGCGCGGCGACGGTGGGCTCGTCCCTGCCCCGCATCGAGTACGGAGCGATCGTGGTCTTGGCGGCGCTGTTCTGGCTCCAGTCGACGAACACCTTGCCGGTGCGCAGGCTCTTGGTCATCGTCGCGGTGACCTGTTTGGGCATCGTCTTCTCGAGCTGCTGGGCGATGCGCTTGGCGAGCGTCGACGCACCGGCACTGCTGATCGGTTCCTGCAGCGGCACATACAGATGCAGTCCTTTGCTGCCACTGGTCAACGGAAAGGTGGTCAGACCGATGTCGGTGATCAGCCCCCGCACTTCGTGGGCGACTTCGCAGAGTTGGCGAAAGGTGACGTCGTCACCGGGGTCGAGGTCGAACACGATCCGCGTCGCCGGACCGGGCTCGGTTCCCACGAACCGCCACTGCGGGACGTGCACTTCCAGGGATGCTTGCTGCGCGAGCCAGGCCAGCCCCTCGCGCGTGTCGACGATCGGGTAGGTGGTGCTGCCCGACTTGTGCACCACGGTGCCGCGTTCGAGCCACTCCGGGGCCGACGACGCGAGCTGCTTCTCGAAGAAGTCTGACTCCCCCACCCCGTTGGGCCACCGCTTGCGGGTGACGGGCCGGCCGGCGATGTGCGGCACCATGACGTCGGCGATCGCGACGTAGTACTCGAAGATCTCGGCCTTCGTCGTGCCCGTGGCTGGATACAGCACCTTGTCGGGGTTGGTCAGCTTCACCCGCCCACAGCGCTCCACCACGTGACCGTATTACCCGCGACTTCCCGCGGGTGAACTTCCGGCCAGCTAGGCCGCGTTGGGTTCGGGTCCGCCGGGTCTGAGGTCGTCTTCGGCCGACGGCACGTCCCGCTCGTCCTCCGCTGGGCGGTACAGCCGTTCGGGGCGGTGATAGTCGTTGACCCGAACCTGCCCGGTGTCCAACGCCGGGGGTGGAATCCACTCCACGTCGTTGTCGGCGTTGACCCGAGTGGACCAACCCCCGGGCCCGACGACCCGGTTGTCCGGCCCGCAGGCCAGGGCCAGTTCGTCGACGTTGGTCAACCCACCCTCAGCCCAGTCGCGGGCGGCGTGATGAACCTGGCAGCCGTACGCCGGCACCGTGCACCCCGGCTTGGTGCACCCCCCGTCACGGGCGATCAACATCAACCGCTGCGCCCGCGACGCCGTCCGACGCGCCCGAAACAAGTTCAACGCCGACCCCGTCGCCCCGTCGAACACCGCCAGAAACAGGTTCGCCCGCCCCGCCAACCCGATGACATCCCGGATCGGCATCACCGTCCCACCCCCGGTGACCCCGACCCCGGCCCGACTCTCCAGATCCTGCAACGTGGTCCGGATGATGATCGTCGCCGGCACCCCGTTGCGCTGACCCAGCTCACCGCTGTCCAACATCCGGCGCCCGACCGTCGTCAACGCATCGTGCTGACGCTGACCCAGGGTGCGGTGATCGTCGTCGATCTGCTGCTGGGTCGGGGTGCCCGACACGCACGGATGCTCATCAGCCGGGTTGCACATCCCCGGCGCCGCCAACGTCGCGAAGATCGCCTCGAACACCGCCCACGCCTGCGGGGTGAGGGTCGCCGTCAGGCGCACCATCCCGTCGGGCTGCTGAGGTCCCTTGGTCGCACTCCGGCGCCGGGCCCGCTCGGTGTCGTCGGGCTCGGGGCCGTCCTGGTCGAGCAAGAAGATGGTGCGATCGGCGGTGTCCTTGAGTTGTTTGGGGCCGACACTCATCGCCGTCCTCACCAGGTCGGCCTCGATCTGACCGCGCGTGACGGGGTCCACCGCTGGTGGAATCCGGCTCATCGCATTGGCCAACACGGCCACGTGCTCACGGGTGACCAGCCCATGGGACTGCGCGATCGCCGTGCACGGCAACACCGGGTCCAGCGGCGCCCCGATCACCGTCTGCCGCGCGGCCAACAACCCGGCCTCCTCCAACCGGCGACCCGCCTCACTCGGCGAGATCCGCCACCGCACGGCCATCACCTCACGCCAGGACTTCGCACCCAACGCCTTCGGCGTCGTCTCAGCCTGCACCCGGATCAACAACCGATGCCCCAGGACCGGCAGTTGGCAGGTCAGTGTTTCCAGATCGTCGAGGACGCCCATGACTTCGGCCGCGGTCAGCTGGTCGAAGGACAGCGCCGCCACCGCATCATGGGCCGCACGCAGCGCAGTTACCGCTGCCTGCACCCCACCCACGTCCATGATTCGAACATACGTTCGAACATTGAAGGCTCTCTGACGCATTTCGTAAGAAGATTCTGAGAGCTAGTCGTCCATCTCCAGTACCGCGAACGGCGCCGTCGGCACCTCGGCGACGGACATCTTCGCCGCGGAATCGGTGGGGATGACGTCGCCGGCCAACGCCGCGAGCGCCTTGTTGGTGCCGACGTCGCGACCCGCCTTCTCGCTCAGCAGCCATCGCACCTCGAGCAGGTCGCAGTACGCCTGAATCGCGGTGCCGCGATGGCCGACGACGTCGTGCGCCAACTGCTCGTACGGGGTGAGGATCTCGATCACCCATAGGCGTGCGGCCGTCGACTCGTCCACGTCGTGGCCGGCCTCTCGGGCCAACTGCGCCTGATACGCGTGCAGGTCGCCAAGCAGGATGGCGGCCTGTCCCTCTCCGACGTCGAGACCGGTGAGCTCCTGCAGGTGCTGCGCGTGATACCTGCGGTCACCGACCGCCACCTTCACCCGCATGCGGCTCGGATCGGAAGCGTCTGGCTGCAAGGACAATTCGTCGACGGCGAAGCCAAGCTCGTTGAGCCGACGGATAGTGCCCTCGACTCGGTACCGGTCGGAGAAGCCGAACACAGGCTCGGCGTGCAGCAGGTCCCACAGCGTGTCGTAGCGCACCTGCACCTGTTCGGCCTCGGCGATCAGCGTCTGGTGGATCTCCTCGGGAAGGCCGAGCCGCTCGGCTAAGTCGACGAGGCCCTCCGCCACGTTCTCCACCAGAATCTCGAGATCGTGGCGACGCTGCCCACGGCTCAACCGCGGATGCACCTCGGATGTCTCGGCGTCGACCAACCAGGCCTGGAGGAGCTGCCCGTCGCGCGAGAACAGCGTGTTCGCCAACGAGCAGTCACCCCAGAACACGCCGTGCCGGTGTAGTTCGACGAGCAAGCCCGCCATCGCGTCGAGCAGCCGGGCCCGGTGCCTCGGCTGGTCCGGCGGCAGCCGCATGAACAGCCGGCGGTACTGCCAGGACCCTTCGAGGTACCGGGTTACCAGGATCGCGGTCTCGAACTCCGGCTGCAGCACCAGCCCCGCGGGATGTACTGCGGGCAGGCCCATCTCCTCGAGCCGCCGCAGGACGTCGTACTCCTTGATCGCGATCCGCGGCGGCATGTCCTTTACCGCCCAGAGATGACCGTCGGCATCGACGAACTTCACCAGGTGGCGACTCATGCCCACCGCGATGTCACGCAACGGGACGTCGGGCACCACCCACTCCGAAAGCGGTCTGTCCCATGGCAACCCGAGAAGATCCGGGGTCGGTGCGCGGAGCCGCAACTCCGGCGCGCGCATCAGTTCAGGCGCTCGCCCGAGGTCGGGTGGAACAGGTGCACTGCCCCCTCCGGATGCCTGCGCAGGCGCACCGTGTCGGCCAGCCGCGGTGCCGTGCGCGGATTGCAGCGCGCCACCAACTCGACACCGTCGCTGCCCGAGCCCGCGTGGGCGTAGATGTAGGCCTCGGCGCCCAGGTCCTCGACCAGGTCGACGACGACCTCCACCCCACCGGTCTCGGTGACCTCGAGCTGTTCGGGCCGGACGCCGACGGTGACCTCAGAAAGGCCTGCCTGGCTGATCTTCGCCAGGTCGTCGCGTTCCAGCTCGAACGTCGAATCGCCGAGCTTCACCCCGTCCGACGTGACCGACGCGGTGAACAGATTCATCGCGGGCGAGCCGATGAAGCCCGCGACGAACGCGTTAGCCGGGCGATCGTAAAGCTCGTTGGGAGAGGCGAATTGCTGCAACTTGCCGAAGCGCAGGACGGCCACGCGGTCACCCATCGTCATCGCCTCGACCTGATCGTGCGTGACGTAGACGGTGGTGGTGCCGAGCCGGCGCTGCAGCGCCGCGATCTGCGTGCGGGTCTGCACGCGCAGCTTGGCGTCGAGGTTGGACAACGGCTCGTCCATGCAGAACACCTGCGGCTCGCGCACGATGGCGCGACCCATCGCCACGCGCTGACGCTGACCACCGGACAGCTTGGCGGGCTTGCGATCCAGGTGCTCGGTCAGGTCGAGCACCTTGGCGGCCTCCTCGACCTTCGCGCGTCGCTCCTCGGCCGAGACGCCGCGAAGCTTGAGCGCGAAGCCCATGTTCTCGGCGACGGTCTTGTTGGGGTACAGCGCGTAGTTCTGGAACACCATCGCGATGTCACGGTCCTTGGACGGCACGCCCGTCATGTCCTTGCCGCCGATCTCGATGCTGCCCTCGTCGATGTCCTCGAGCCCGGCGAGCATGCGCAGCGCGGTGCTCTTGCCGGAACCGGACGGTCCAACCAGGACGACGAACTCACCGTCCTGGATGTCGAGGTTGAGGTTGTCGACGGCGAGCTTGTCCGACCCCTCGTAGATGCACGATGCGTTCTTGTAAGTGATTGCAGCCATTGTGTTTAACTCCTCTACTTGATGGCGCCGAAGGAAAGACCACGAACGAGCTTGTTTTGGGCGAACCAGCCGCACAGGATCACCGGAAGGGCGGCCATCGTGGCCGC
>Ga0247732_10000078_pt1 | contig 66208 bp, 70 predicted proteins | sample UWRJL163409C2_FD_180940 | JGI IMG/M metagenome (GOLD analysis project Ga0247732, IMG submission 180940) | Plant litter microbial communities from Arlington Agricultural Research Station in Wisconsin, United States - UWRJ-L163-409C-2 | ecosystem: Environmental > Terrestrial > Plant litter >... | reverse complement strand
CCCCATCCTTGGCGCGCCCGGGTTACCTCAGCAATCGCGATCTGCTCTTCTCTCGAAGCCAGATCAGCCCGCTGAGCATACCGCAAACCGCCGTTGCGCTCCCATGTGTTTTGGTCGAATTGGACACCACCGTAGAAACCGTTACCGGTGTTTATAGCCCAATTACCACCGGCTTCACATCGTGAAAGCGCATCCCACGTCTCACCTTGAGACACTTCGGGCACCTCGGTGCCTGGCTTGGCGCCCACGCGAATCCTGCCGTTTACGGCCGGCACGATGACGACATTGGCTACTGGCAGCCTCCCCGTCTCCACCCCGTTGACCGTCGCCACGGCAAAAGTTACGTCCTGGACGCCGGGCGTTCCCGGGTCGTCGACGACCTGCCTGCTCATGTTCATGGTCACGTCCTGGACCACCTCGTTGACGGGCACCAGGGGCACCCGTTCGGTCGACCTGGTGACGCGGACCCGAGTGACCTGAATCTGCATGCCGTCGCTGACCGGTGAGTTCGCCGCCGGAACGACGGTGTCGCTCTGCTGCAGGGGGGCTCCCGCGGCCTCCAGGAAACCGGCCACGTTCGCCGCGGCCACGCGGACCGTCCGGACCACTCCGCCGTCGTCGATTTGCGCGGTGCGCGCCCCCACCACCGGCAACGACATGCCCTCCAGTGGGACGCGACTGCCGCGCGACGCCGCCGCGGGCGCGGTGTCGGTCATCGACAGCTGGGCGAGCGCCCCTTGGACGGTCGACGCCGTCGTCCAGACCTCTCGACTATTGCGACCGTCCAACGAAATCTGCAGCGGACGACTCCTCCGCAAGACGATCGTCTCGGACTGCTCGACGGGCTCGTTCGCCGCGGGAAACAGGTCGTCGCGTTCTCCGACCTCGAACCCGTTTTCCTGCACCACGTCGATGACGTGGGACTTCATCGTCGAGACGGTCGTGGACTTGCCGTCGACGGTCAGCGTCACCGTCTTGTGGGTGGACACGGCGTACCCACCGGCAAACGTCAGGGCGACGAGCAAGGTCGCAACGAGGAGCCGCAGCTGCGGCGAGCGCGCTTCATGAAGTCTGTGCAAGCAGTTCAACGGTAACTTTCCCGACTATCGGGTCGGCGGCCTACGAGAGTCCGGAGCCGACCGCTTCTATCACAGGACGGTAACGAAGTCCCCTGGTGGCGGCAACTCGCGGTCAGGCACTGATTCCGTAGGTCCGGCGCGCGTTCTCCATCGTCTCGCGGGCGACGTCGACGGCCGGTCGCCCCACGACCTCGGCCAACGCCCGAACGGTGTACGGCAGGCAGTACGACTCATTCGGTGCTCCGCGGAACGGATGCGGCGTCAGGAACGGCGCGTCGGTCTCGACGAGAAGCTGTCCCGGCGGGATGAGCGTGGCCGCCTCGCGTAGCTCGTGGGCGTTGCGGAAACTCACGGTCCCCGACAGGCTGAGCAGCCATCCGGCGTCCACGCAAGTGCGTGCCATGTCTGGTCCCGAGGAGAAACAGTGAAAGATCACGGTCTCCGGAGCACCCTCAGCGGCTAACACGTCAAGCACGGCGGCGTCGGCGTCGCGGTTGTGGATCATCAGCGGCTTGCCGGTGCGCTTGGCGAGGTCGACGTGCCAGGCGAACGCCTCCCGCTGCTCGGCGGGCTCGGCACAGCCGTCGAGCTTGCCGGGCCAATAGAGATCCATGCCCGTCTCCCCGATCGCGACGACGCGGGGATGTGCGGCGAGGGCCTCGAGCTCGGCGCGAGCGGCATCGGTCAGTGCGTTGGCGCGCGTGGGATGCAGGGCCACCGCGGCGTACACGCGGGGATCCCAGTCGGCCGCCTGGACCGCCCACCGGGCCGAATCGAGATCGTCGGCGATGGTGACGGCGGCGGTCACCCCGACGGCCTCGGCCCTGTCGAGGATCGCGTGTACGTCGTCGGCGTCGGAGGCTCCGCACGCGTCGAGGTGGGTGTGGGCGTCGATCAGGGGACCCACCGGTTCGGGAAAGGGGGGCCTCTCACGCCGTCGGCCGCCCTCTTTCGGGTAGGAACTCACACCACACAATAAGGTGAGTCCAAATGAGAGAGCCGTACTACGTCACCACCGCCATCGCCTACCCGAACGGCGTGCCGCACATCGGCCACGCCTACGAGTACATCTCGACCGACGCCATTGCGCGGTTCAAGCGTCTCGACGGCTACGACGTCAGATTCCTGACCGGGACCGACGAGCACGGCCTCAAGATGGCGCAGACAGCGGCGACCGAGGGCATTCCGACCGCCGATCTCGCCCGCAGGAACTCCGACGCCTTCCAGGCCATGCAGGAGAAGCTGGGCATCTCGTTCGACCGGTTCATCAGGACCACGGACGCCGACCACGTCGAGGCGTCCATCGCGATCTGGAACGCGATGAACGACACCGGCGACATCTACCTCGACTCGTATTCGGGTTGGTACTCGGTGCGCGACGAGCGCTTCTTCACCGACGACGAGCTCGAGGACGGCCCCGACGGCACCAAGATCTCGACCGAAACCGGAACGACCGTCACGTGGACCGAGGAGCAGACCTACTTCTTCCGGCTGTCGGCGTACACGGACAAGCTTCTCGCGCACTACGAGGCGCATCCGGAGTTCATCGGGCCGGACGTTCGACGCAACGAGGTCGTCAGCTTCGTCTCCGGTGGCCTTCGTGACCTGTCGATCTCCCGCACCACGTTCGACTGGGGTGTTCCCGTCCCCGGCCACCCCGATCACGTCATGTACGTGTGGGTCGACGCGTTGACCAACTACCTGACGGGCGCGGGCTATCCCGACACCGAGTCGGATTCCTTCAGCAAGTACTGGCCAGCCGACCTGCACATGATCGGCAAGGACATCATCCGTTTCCACGCGGTGTACTGGCCTGCGTTCCTGATGTCGGCCGGAATCGAGCTTCCGCGAAGGGTTTTCGCCCACGGCCACCTACTCAACAGCGGCGAGAAGATGAGCAAGTCGGTCGGCAACGTCGTCGACCCCTTCGCGCTGGTCGACGCCTTCGGGTTGGATCAGGTGCGTTACTTCCTGCTGCGTCAGGTGCCCTTCGGTCAGGACGGCAGCTACAGCGAGGATTCGATCATCGGTCGGATCAACGCCGACCTCGCCAACGAACTGGGCAATCTGGCCCAGAGATCGCTGTCGATGGTGAACAAGAACCTCGACGCGCAGGTGCCCAGGCATGGTGAGTTCACCGCCGAGGATCGCGAGCTGTTGAGCCTCGCCGACGGCTTGCTCGACCAGGTTCGCGCGCAGTTCGACGTGCCCGCGATGCATCTGGCGCTTGAGTCGATTTGGCTGATGCTCGGCGCGGCAAACCGGTACTTCTCCGGCCAGGAGCCGTGGGTGCTGCGCAAATCGAATGTGCCTATGGATCAAGAGCGGTTCCGCACCGTGCTGTACACGACGCTGGAAGCGGTGAGGGTGGCTGCGCTGCTGATCCAGCCGGTGATGCCGGAGTCGGCCGCCAAGCTGCTCGACCTGCTCGGGCAGGCCGCCGACCAGCGGGACTTCACCGCCATCGGCACGCGACTGGTGCCGGGGACGGCGCTGCCGAAGCCGGAGGGCGTCTTCCCCCGCTATCAAGTGGAGTGACCTACGTCACGTCATGTCACACTTCGGTGATCGGAGGTGTCTTGATGGCATGAACACACACGAGCCCACGAATGTCGTCGTCGTCGGTGGTGGGTACGCCGGCGTCATCGCCGCCAACCACCTCCTGGTCAACCCTGACGTCGCCGTCACCCTGATCAACGCGAGACCCCAGTTCGTCGAGCGAATCCGACTGCACCAACTGGTGACGGGTTCTGACGACGCCGTGGTGGACTTCGCCGACGTGCTGTCGGCCGACGTCCGCCTGGTGGTCGACACCGCCGAACTCGTCGACCCGGACTCGCGGACGGTGACGCTGGCGTCCGGTGCCACCATCGGCTACGACTACCTGGTCTACGCCCTCGGCAGCACGGGCGCGGCCCTGACGGTTCCCGGAGCGGCCGAATTCGCTTACCCCATATCGGAATTGGAGCACGCCCAACCGCTGCGCGCGGCGATGGCGACGGTGCACCCCGGCGCTCCGGTGGTGGTCGTCGGAGCGGGTCCGACGGGCCTGGAGGTCGCCGCCGAGCTCGGCGAGCAGGGTCGGTCGGTGACGCTGGTCTGCGGTGGCGTCCTCGGCCCGTACTTCAGCGAATCCACCCGCCGCGCCGTGACCAAGCGGATGCGCAAGCTCGGAGTGACCGTCGTCGACGGCGCGGGCGCCAAGGTGACCGAGGTTTGCAAGGATTCGGTGCTGCTGGCCGACGGCCGCGAACTGCCAAGCGCCGTCACCATCTGGACGGCGGGCTTCGGGGTGCCAGACCTCGCCAGGCGCAGCGGCCTCGCCACCGACGAGATCGGCCGGCTGCTCACCGACGAGACGCTGACCAGCATCGACGACCCCTTCATCGTGGGGGCCGGTGACGCGGTCGCCCCATCGAACGCACCGTTGCGGATGAGTTGCCAGGCGGCAATCCCGCTGGGCGCACAGGCCGCCAACACCGTGCTCAGCCGCATCGCGGGTGACGAGCCCGCCGCGGTGAATCAGGCCTTCACCGGTCAGTGCGTCAGCCTCGGCCGCAAGGCCGGCGTCATCCAGGTCGCACACCTCGACGACCGCCCCATGCCGCTGTTCATCGGCGGACGGACCGCGGCCACCATCAAGGAGGCCGTCTGCAAGGGCACGGTCTGGCAGCTCGGCGTCGAAGCGCGCAAGCCCGGCTCGTACGTCTGGCTCAAGGGCGGCAAGCGCGCCGCGCGGGTGGCGGCTGCGGTCCGGTGAGCGCCAGCGAGCACGTCGACCGGTTCACCAGCCTGCGGCCGCTGCTGTTCACCATCGCCTACGAAATACTCGGTACCGCAACGGAATCCGACGACGTGCTGCAGGAAAGCTATCTGCGGTGGGCCGAGGTCGACCTCGCCGGCGTCCGCGACACCAAGGCCTATCTGGCTCAGCTCGTCACCCGCCAGGCCCTCAACGCACTGCGCGCCCAGTCGCGACGACGCGAGGAGTACGTCGGCCCCTGGCTCCCCGAGCCGCTGCTGGTCGACGCAAGCGACGCGTCGTCCGACGTGGTGCTCGCCGAGTCGGTGTCCATGGCGATGATGGTGGTGCTGGAGACGCTGAGTCCCGACGAGCGGGCGGTGTTCGTGCTACGCGAGGTGTTCGGGTTCGGCCACGACGACATCGCCGAGACGCTCGGCAAGTCCACCTCGGCGGTGCGGCAGATGGCGCATCGCGCCCGCGAGCACGTGCAGTCCCGGCGCAAGCGGTTCGAGCCCGCCGACCCCAAGCAGTCCCTTGAGATCACCGCCCAGTTCTTCGCTGCCGCGTCGACGGGTGACGTCGACGTGCTCGTCTCGATGCTGGCTCCGGATGTCGTCTGGACCGCCGACAGCGACGGGAAGGCGAGTGCCGCCCGCAGGCCGGTCGCCGGTGCGGACAAGGTCGCCCGCCTCATCCTCGGCCTGCTCCGCTTCGCCGGCGACGGCGGCCGGGTCGAGCCCGCCTTCTACAACGGCGCACCCGCGCTGGTGCTGTACCTCGACGACGGTTTGGAGGGCGTGATCTCGGTCGAGATCACCGACGGTCTGATCACGCACTTCTATGCGATGCGGAACCCGGAGAAGCTGGGTGGGGTGAAGGTGCCCAGGACGATCGCGCGCTAGGTACGTCCATGACAGGCTGTTGCCGTGCGGATCGAGCGGATCGCCTTGTCACGCAGCGCCCCGGAGGTGCTGCGGTGTCTGGCCGCCGCGACGACGCGCCTCGGCCTTCCGCCGCCCGCCGCCCTGACCGGTGACTGGTTCGGCGCCGGGGCGGTCGTCGCGCCGAGCGTCGCGGTCGAACCCGTTGCCGCGACCGGCGTCTTCGACGTCGCGCAGCAGGCAGGCCACACGTCGCGTGGCGATGCCGTCGGCGGCGGCTGGATCGGTTACCTGTCCTATCCCGACGCCGGCCGCAACGGCGCCCACTCGCGCATCCCCCAGGCGGCGGGCGGCTGGACCGACGACGTCCTGCGTCTGGATGCCGACGGCAACTGGTGGTACGAAAGCCTCTCCGGGGCAGCCGCCCCCGGCTGGTTGGCCGAGGCGGTGACCGTCGACCCGGCACCGACACAATGCCACGTCACGTGGGGCGTCGCCGACCGCTACGAGCACCAAGCTGGCGTCCTTGCCTGCCTGGACGCCATCACCGCCGGCGAGGTGTACCAGGCGTGTGTGTGCACGCAGATCCTCGGCAGGGTCACGGGTGCGCCGGTCGACTTCTTCGCCGAGGCCGTCGCGCGCACGGCGCCGGCGCGCGCGGCGTTCGTCTCCGGCGAATGGGGGGCCGTCGCGTCCCTGTCCCCCGAGCTGTTCCTCAGCCGCGCCGACGGGACGGTGACGTCGAGCCCGATCAAGGGCACCCTTCCGCTCACCGAATCGCCTTCCGCTCTGCGGGATTCGGTCAAGGACGTGGCCGAGAACATCATGATCGTCGACCTCGTCCGCAACGATCTCGGTCGCATCGCGGTCACCGGCTCGGTGTCGGTTCCCGAGCTGTTGGTAGTGCGTCGAGCCCCTGGCGTGTGGCACCTGGTGTCGACGGTCGCGGCCCGCGTCGACCCCGAGGTACCAATGTCCGCCATCTTGGCCGCGACGTTCCCGCCTGCGTCGGTGACCGGCACGCCGAAGGGCCGCGCGCGTCAGCTGCTCGACGCCTGGGAGCCCGATCGTCGCGGAATCTATTGTGGGACGGTGGGTTTGGCGTCACCCGTGGCGGGAACCGAACTCAACGTCGCGATCCGCACCGTCGAGTTCGACGACGCCGGCGGCGCGGTGCTCGGCGTCGGCGGCGGCATCACGGCCGACTCGAATCCCGACGGAGAGTGGCAGGAGTGCCTGCACAAGGCGGCCCCGATCGTCGGGTCACTGGCGAGCGCGCAGCACCGCGTCATAGAGCTGACGCCGTGACGGCGCGCCGGGATTTTCGGCGATAACCTCGGCGCACGCGTCCTTGACCCCGGCCCCTGCCTCGACCAACTCGACGACCGCCGCCACCAGCGTGTCCAAGTCCGCGCGCGGCTCTGCGCCTGCCAAGACGACGGTGATCTCGCCGAGCACGCCGTCGGCGGCCCATGCCGCGAGCTCGGCAAGCGTGCCGCGCTTGACCTCCTCGTGGGTCTTGGTCAGTTCTCGGCAGACGACCACGAGCCGGTCGGGACCCAACCGGTCGACGGCGTCGTCAAGGCATTCGGCGAGTCGGCGGGGTGACTCGAAGAACACGCACGTGCGGCGTTCGCCGGCGAGGGTGCCCAGCCACGTCAACCGCGCGGACTGCTTGCGCGGCGCGAAGCCCTCGAAGCAGAACCGATCCGACGGCAGGCCCGACACCGCGAGCGCGGTCGTCACCGCCGACGGGCCGGGCAGGCAGCTGACCACGAGCCCGGCCGCCGCGCAGGCTGCGACCAACCGATACCCCGGATCGCTGATCAGCGGCATGCCCGCGTCGCTGACCACCAGCACGGTCGCCCCTGCGGAGATCTCCTCGACGAGCCACGGCACGCGAGCCGCCTCGTTCTGGTCGAAGAAACTGACGACCTTGCCGGCGGGGACGACGTCGAGGCTCGCTGCCAGCGTCCGGATTCGTCGGGTGTCCTCGGCGGCGACGATGTCGGCGCTGCCCAATGCCTCGATGAGGCGTGCGGAAGCGTCGCCAGCCTGGCCCAACGGCGTGGCGGCCAGTAGCAGTCGACCGGGTGTCACACCGAACAGAATACGATCGCTCACGTGACTGCCCCGCCCATGGAGACAGAGCAGCCGGTGCCGGTCATCAGCCCGGGCCCTCTGGCACCCGTCGGCGACTTCGGCCCGACGGACCGAATGCAGGGCTGGGCGATGACGTCGGTGATCATGGCTCTGGCCGCGCTGACCAGGTTCCTCAATCTGGGTTCGCCCACCGACGGCGGCACCCCGATCTTCGACGAGAAGCATTACGCGCCGCAGGCCTGGCAGATGTTGGGCAATCACGGCGTCGAGGACAACCCTGGTTACGGGTTGATCGTGCACCCTCCCGTCGGCAAGGAACTGCTGTCCCTCGGCGAGGCGCTGTTCGGCTACAGCGGTCTGGGCTGGCGATTCTCCGGCGCGGTATGCGGCGTCATCCTGGTCGTTCTGGTGGCCCGCATCGTCCGACGGATCACGCGGTCGACGCTGATCGGCGGTATCGCGGGCCTGCTGATCATCGCCGACGGCGTCAGCTTCGTGACGGCTCGCACGGCCCTCCTGGACATCTTCCTGGTGGTATTCGTGGTGGCGGCCTTCGGCGCGCTGATCGTCGACCGTGACCAAATGCGGGCGCGGATGCACGACGCCCTCTTCGAAGGCCGCATCGCGGAGACCCCGTGGGGCCCCCGCCTTGGCGTTCGGTGGTGGCGCTTCGGGGCGGGCGTGTTGCTGGGCCTTGCGGTCGCGACCAAGTGGTCGGGCCTGTACTTCATCCTGTTCTTCGGCGTGATGACGTTGGCGTTCGACGTGAGCGCGCGGCGGCAGTACCGCGTGCCGCGCCCCTGGCTGGGAACGCTGCGGCGGGACTTTGCCCCCGCCGTCTACGTCTTCGGTCTGATCCCGCTCGGGGTGTACCTCGCGTCGTACGCACCGTGGTTCGCCTCGGAGACCGGCATCAACCGCCACGAGGAGGGTCAGTCGTTCGCCGAGGGCGGGCTGATGCCGGATGCGATCCGGTCGCTGTGGCACTTCACCTACGGCGCATTCACGTTCCACTCCGGGTTGACGAATGCGGCGGGCAACCACCACCCGTGGGAGTCGAAGCCGTGGACGTGGCCGATGTCGCTGCGGCCGGTGTTGTACGCGATCGACCAGGACGGCGTGGCGGGGTGCGGCGCGCAGTCGTGCGTGAAGGCCGTGATGCTCGTCGGTACGCCGGCGATGTGGTTCATCGCGGTGCCGATTCTGATGTGGGCGGCGTGGAAGTCGTTCGTCAAGCGGGACTGGCGTTATGCCGTGGCGCTGACCGGCTATTGCGCGGGTTATCTGCCGTGGTTCGCCGACATCGACCGGCAGATGTACTTCTTCTACGCCGCGCCGATGGCGCCCTTCCTGGTCATGATGATCGCGCTGATTCTCGGTGACATCCTGTATGCGCCGCGGCAGAACGCCGAGCGGAGGACGCTTGGCCTGCTCGTCGTGTGCTTCTACGTGGCGGCCGTGATCACCAACTTCGCGTGGATGTACCCGATCCTGACGGGTCTGCCAATCTCGCAGTCGACGTGGCATATGCAGATCTGGCTGCCCAGCTGGCGCTGACCGGGCACTTCTCGCCGAGACAGCACTAGCTGTCGCGCGGGCGGCCTGTGGACAACTGTGGCTGCTGTCTCGCGATGTGTCGGATCCCGACGCCACTGTTCGGTGATGGAGACCGTCTTTCTGGGCAGCGAAGCGCTCGCCCGCAACGAACTCACCTGGGGACAGCTGCGATCCAGGTACCGGACCATCTACCCGAACGTCTACACGACTCGACTCGCTGGGCCGTCGCTCGAGGCCAACACCGTCGGCGCGTGGCTGTGGTCCGGCAGGCGCGCCCCCATCACCGGTCGAGCCGCATCGGCCCTGCATGGTTCGAAGTGGGTCGACCAGAACGCCCCCGTCGAACTGATGTCGCCCAACAATCGACCGCCGCAGGGAATCATCACCCACAACGATCACTTCACCGGCGATGAGGTGAGGGAGATGGGCGGCATGCTGGTTGCCACGCCGGCACGAACCGCCTACGACCTGGGCAGGTATCTGCCGCCCGCCGCGGCCGTCGCCCATCTCGACGCCTTGTCCCGCGCCACCGGCCTTGCCCGTGAACATGTCCTACCGCTGATCGACCGATACCCGGGTGCCCGATACGTTCGACGGTTGAGGCGAGCCATCGACATGATGGACGGCGGCTCGCAGTCACCGAAGGAGACGTGGCTGCGGCTGTTACTCGTCGATGCGGGCCTTCCGCGGCCGCAGACACAGATTCCGGTCGCTGACGAATTCGGACGGGAGTTCGCCTACCTCGACATGGGGTGGGAGGACGTCAAGATCGCGGTCGAATATGACGGCGATCTACACCGGACCGACCGCGCCCGCTACGCCTGGGACGTCAAGCGACTGCGCCTCATCGACGAACTCGGCTGGCTGCACGTGAAGGTGATCTCCGAAGACAGGCCAGCGGACGTCATCCGGCGGGTGCGCCAGGCGTGGGCGGCTCGCCGAGAAAGCGGCCATAGTCGTTGAGAGAGCGATTCGCCGACCGTGGTTACTGTCTCGGCAAGCTCTACAGGGGGTCGCGAGCGACGGGGCACGACATGCAGCGCGGGCCCCCGCGGCCGGTGCCAAGCTCCGAGGCCGAGATCGGCAAGACCTCGATGCCCGAATCGGCAAGGCGGGCATTGGTTTCGGTGTTGCGCTCATAGGCCACCACCACGCCCGGCGCCAATGCCAAGGTGTTGTTGCCGTCGTCCCATTGCTCGCGCTCGGCCGTCACCGGGTCCAAACCCGTGTCGATCACCCGCAACTTGCCGATCCCCATCGCGTCGGCCGCGGCCTCGACGAACGGCGCCGCGCTGGCGATCGACACGCCGTCCGACTTCTGCCGAATGGTGAACGCCGACAACGAATCCACGATGTTCGGGTACATCACCACCGCGTCGACGTCGACCATCGTGCACACCGTGTCGAGGTGCATCTGCGCACGTTCCTGCGCGATCGGCACGGCCAGCACGGTGTGGGCCAGGCCGTCGTCGAACAGGCTGCGCGCCAACGCTTCCGCACCGGCCGGCGTCGTCCGCTCCCCCACGCCGACGGCGACCACACCCGGTGCCAGCAGCAACACGTCGCCACCCTCGACGGGGGCCGACCGCGACTCGTACGCCCGCCGCACTCCGAGGAATCGCGGATGGTGCGCATAGATCAGGTCGGTCAGCGACGTCTCGCGAATGCGCGCCGGCAGCGCCAGCGACGTGATGGCCACCCGCGGTCCGATCCAGAACGACGAGTCGCGGGTGAACAGCAGGTTCGGCAGCGGGTCGATGACGAAGTCGGCGTCGTGGTGCATGCGCTGCACCAGCGACAGCTCACCGCCGAGGAACGGCAGCTCGTTGAACGTCATGCCCGCCATCAGGATTCGCGCCAACGGTTCGACGTCGAGCGTCCGCAGATAGGCCGAGAGCTCCTGCGCCAGTGGCAGTCCCAACCGCCGACTGTCCACGGCGGCGGAGATGCCCTGCATCCGCGCCGCGCCGCTGGCCAGGGCCTCGGTCAGCAGATCCGCGAGCAGCAGCACCTCGACACCACGCGACCGAAGCAGCGCGGCAAACGTGTCGTGCTCCTCTTGCGCACGCGCCACCCACGGCATGCCGTCGAAGAGCAACCGGTCGTTGTTGCGCGGGGTGAGTCGCTGAAGCTCGGGTCCCGGCCGGTGCAGGATGACGACCTTCAGCGGCCCAACCTCTGAATTCGCGCCCAGCGTCGTGGCTGTCATGCGTAGCACCGTAACGCGAATCGTCACCCCAACTATGGTTTAGGTCATGGACGTGCTGGAGCTGACTCCCGGCGAGCTGAGCCACCGCAGCGGTGTGGCCGTATCCGCATTGCACTTCTACGAGCGCGAAGGCCTCATCGTCAGCAGACGTACATCGGGCAATCAACGCCGATACGCCCGCGAGACCCTGCGCCGGGTGGCGTTCATCCGGATGTCGCAGCGCCTCGGCATCCCGCTGGCCCGCATTCGCGAGGCCCTCGCCACGCTGCCCACCGACCGCGTCCCGACCAGCAAGGATTGGGGTCGCCTCTCGGCCGGTTGGCGCGCCGACCTCGACGAGCGCATCCTGCATCTGCAACGCCTGCGCGACAACCTGACCGGCTGCATCGGCTGCGGCTGCATGAGCCTGAAGACCTGCCTGCTGTCCAACCCCGGTGACGTACTCGCCAACAGCGGACCCGGCGCCGCAAGGCTGTAGATTCGAACGCCTGTGCGATAAGCTCCAACACGTGACTGGAATCGATCTCGCGATTCAGGATGCCCTGTTCGGTCACGACGACCGGCGCGAGCTTGGCGACGGCGCGTGGGTCGACGTCCGAGCCGGGTGGCTCACCGGCGGCCACGAGCGCGTCGAGGACCTCTTCGACGACCTGGTGAGCGACATTCCCTGGCGGTCCGAGCGGCGCCAGATGTACGACCGGGTGCTCGACGTGCCGCGCCTGGTCAGCTTTCACGACCTGACCTCCGAACCGGCCCCGCATCCCGAGATCGCGCGACTGCGCGTCCGGCTCAACGACATCTACGCCGGCGAACTCGGCGAACCGTTCACCTCGGCCGGGCTGTGTCTCTACCGCGACGGCAACGACAGCGTCGCCTGGCATGGCGACACCGTCGGCCGCAGCAGCACCGAGGACACCATGGTGGCCATCCTCAGCCTCGGCGCGACCCGGGTCTTGGCGTTGCGCCCCCGCTCCGGCGGTCGGTCGTTGCGGCTGCCGCAGAGCCACGGCGACCTAATCGTGATGGGCGGCTCCTGCCAACGCACGTGGGAGCACTCCGTGCCCAAGACCACCAAGCCGACGGGTCCGCGGATCAGCATCCAGTTCCGCCCGCGCGACGTGCGTTAACCGCCGCGGACGGCCTTCACGGCCGCCGACAGCAGGTCGCGGGCGCGCTGCGTGTCCACGGGCGCAACGGGCTTGTTCGGTTCGACCAGCGGATTGGCCGTGACGATCACCCTGAACGTCGAGAAGTCCGCGAGGTAGTTGTAGATCTCGCCGGTCGCGGGCTTTCCGTTGACCATCGTCTGCAGGACGCGATGGGTGCCAAGGGTGCGGACGCCGTCGATCGCGGGGGCCTCGACGACTTCGACCAGCCCGCGGACTCCACCACCGGCGAAGGCCACCTTCTTGCAAGCGTCGCCGGGGTCGGGCGTCGTCAACGCCTCGGACGTCTCCAGCGCGATCGCGATGAACCGGTTGCCGTCACCCTCGGCGGTGGTCGCGGCCATGTTGCCCTTGAGTCCCTGCGGGAGGGTCGTGCCCTCGGCCACCTTCGCGCACCCGGGCGGGTCGAAGACCGTGCCCGGTGGAAGCGGTTGCTGCGCAAGCAGACGCGGGTCGATTCCCGTCGGCGCGACCGTACTGACCTTGAACTGGGGTCCGAAGTCCGACTTCACGTCGAGCACCTTGGCGATGTCGGCCTTCGACTCGTCCGCGGCCGGCGTGGCCGAGCACCCGGCCGACGCGATCGCGACGGCGCAGCACACGAGGGTGGCGAGCAGCGTCCTGAACATCGGCGCCAATCTACCCGGCCGCCGACCGTCAGCCGCGAAGCGCCGCCACCGTCTTGACGAGCAGATCTGCCGCGAAGCCCGGTCCGAGCGACGGAGCCGAAGAGCCAGGGTCGGTCACCACCGTGACATGGGCGACGTGATCCCCGAGGTAGGCGACGAATGTCTCGGAATGCGAACGGGTTTCGGTGCCGCCCTCGACGGTCGTGGTCACCTCGGCGGACAACCCCAACGTCTGCGCGCCCTCGACCACCGGCGGGTCGACGACCGTGACGACGCCCGCGGTGTGGCCCGCCGACAGACTCCACGAACCGCAGGCGTCGACGGTGGCCCGATCAAGGCCCACCGCCGCAGCGGCCACCACTGCGTAGACGATGCCGCCGGGACCGGAGGCGGACCAGCCGTGCACGGGGCCGTCACCGGCGGGGTCACCCAGCGCGGCACACGACGCCGGGTCGGCCGTCCACTGCGGGCCGAGACCCCACAGCGCAATCGGCTCCGCGCGGGCGGGCAGCGGCGTGAACTCGTAACCCGTTGGCAGATCGGAGCGGACGCGCTCGACTCGCATCGGGTCAAAGCTCGAGCTCACCGTGGGTGTACTCGTAGGCGCGGGCACCTGCGCGGGCGAACACGCCGCAACACACGCTGCGACCGCCAGCCATGACGCGAAGACGCGCATGGAACCTTGGTATCACGGCTACGCTGACGGCTCGCCCACATCCTGGGTGACGCGCCGAAGGGATCCGTCATGTGCACCCGAGTCTTGTGGAATGACAACGACATCGCCGTCCTCGCCGGCCGCTCCATGGACTGGCCCGAGTCGACTGAGCCGCTCCTGGTCGCCTTCCCCCGCGGCCAGGAGCGCGACGGCGGGCTGATGGCCGGCGAGGTAGTCGTCGCCGAGAATCCGCTGCGCTGGACCAGCACCCACGCCAGCCTGGTGACCACCGTCTACGGCATCGGCTCGATCGACGGCATCAACGAACGCGGCCTGGCGGCCCACGGGCTGTATCTCAAGACGACCGAACTGGGCCCACGAAAGCCCGAATTGCCCGGCCTGCACACGGGGCTGTGGATTCAGTACCTCCTCGACAAGGCGGCGACGGTCTCCGAGGCGCTCGCGCTGATGAAGGACATTCAGCTGGTGATGGTCAGCGCGCACGGATTCGACGCGACGATTCACGTCGCCGTCGAGGATGCCGGCGGAGATTCGGCCATCTTGGAATTCGCCGACGGCGAGCTCGTCGTCCACCACGGCCGCGAATTCACCCTGATGACCAACGACCCGACCTACGACGAACAGTTGACTCTGCTTGCGGCGCAGGACTTCTCCCATCCGAGCAGGGACATGCCGCTTCCTGGCAACGTCAACGCCGTCGACAGGTTCCAGCGCGCCGCCTACTACTCGGCCTTGCTTCCCAAGCCGGTCGACGAGCGCCAGGCCGTCGCCAGCGTCATGGCAATCATGCGCAACGTCTCGGTTCCGTTCGGTGCGCCCTACGCCGAATTCGGTGTCTACAGCACGGAGTACCGATCCGTTTGCGACCTGACGAATCGCCGGTACTTCTTCGAGCTGACCACCAGCCCGAGCTTGATCTGGGTGGGCCTCGACGGTCTCGACCTTGCCTCGGGCGCACCGGTGACGGCGGTCGACCCGTACGACGAGTCGTTGGCGGGCAACGTGACGCAAAGTTTCAGGGGTCGCAACATCGGATTCTGATGAATCGCCCCGTTTGCCGTGTACCTTCAGTTCGTCGACGAACAGGGGATCAGATGAGAACGCACAGCACAGCCGCAGGTTCCGCAGCCGTCCTGATCGCCTTGGGGCTGGCGCTCTCCGGGTGCGGTTCGGACTCCAAGACCGAGGCCACCCCCTCCTCGTCCTCGTCGAATAGCTCGGCAAGCAGCAGCGCCGCCACCAGCAGTGCCGCGCCGACCTCTACCCAGGCCGGCGCCAAGCCGACGATCGCCGACTACATCAAGGAGAACGGGATCACCGAGACTCCCGTCAAGCGCGGCGATCCCGGCACGCCGACCGTCGACCTGCCGACTCCGGAGGGATGGGCCGACGCGGGCCCCAAGACCCCGCCGGGTGCCTACGGTGCGATCGTCTTCGCCGACCCGTCGGTGGCCGCCGATCCGCCGACGATCGTCGCGGTGATGTCGAGGCTCACCGGCAACGTGGACCCCGCCGAAATCTTCAAGTTCGCGCCGGGTGAGCTACAGAACCTTCCCGGGTACGAGAGTGCCGGCGACGGCAGCGACGCCAAACTGGGCGGGTTCGACGCCTACCAGATTGGCGCGACGTACCTGCAGGACGGCACCAAGAAGCTGATCGCGCAGAAGACGGTGGTCATACCGGCCGCCGACAAGAACGGGATCTTCGTCCTTCAGCTCAACGCCAGCGGCACCGAAGAGCAGATCAACCCGCTCATGGAAGCCACCTCGAAGATCGACGAGCAAACCAAGATCACACCCTAGTGCCATGACCTCAGCTCAGCATCCGGATCCCAGCGAACCCGCGCCGCCGCAGCGCGGGCTGACCCGCGAGGAACGCGGCCGCGACGTCAGCGAGGCTCAGGCCGAGACGGAGGCGCAGAGGTCGAAGTGGCAGCAGTTCCTCCACATGATGAGTCCGCGCCTCGTCTGGTCGATGGCCGAGGGCTACCCGGTGGTGCTCAAGCAGTTCATCCAGTTTTGCCTGATCCTCATCTACCCGGCGTGGGTGTTCGCGGTCTTGGTCGGCGGACTGTTCCAACTCGCCTTCTACGTGACCGTCTACCCGTTGCTGTGGCTGCTGTTCTGGCCGGTGCGCGCGCACCAGAAGAAGAACAACCCGGAGGAGTACGCCGCGAACCGCGCGAAGTACGCGAACAAGAAGTGGTACGAGACATAAGGATTGGGACGTAGTGGGACTCTTCGATCGCTCAGGCGACGCATCGGTCGTCGTCACCCCGACCGTCGTCACCCCACGCAAAACGGTTCAGGTGGCGGTCACCACCGACAAGCCGATCCGGAAGGTCCGGTCCGCCCGCCTCGACTGGGGATACACCAACTTCTACCAGTACCACTGGGCAGGCGGCGGGCAGGCAGGCACGAGCCCCGGCGGGGACCGCGACACCGACGACTGGGTGAGCGTCATCGTCGAGGAGTTGCCCGTCGCCGCAAGCGAATTCACCGGTGCGTCGTCGTCGTTCCGCATCCCGTCGTGGGCACCCGCGTCGTCACCGGCGATCGCACGCTGGGAATGCCGACTCACCGTCGACCGAGAGGGTCTAGACGTGGAGACCCGGGGTGAGTTCACCGTACGGATCGGCACCGCGGACGTCGACTCGTATCTCGAACCGCTCGAACACGTCTCGGGTGCCGCCGAAACCGTCGTCGACGTCTCCTTGTCGAAGCCGGTGTGGCAAGCCGGCGAGACCGTCACCGGCCACGTGACCCTGACCCCCACCGTCGACCTGCCCGACGGCGACCTCGCCGTGTCGTGGCAGCGCGAGCGCGAGTCCCACCCGTTGACCCGCACACCCGGCCTTGGCGGCCAGTTGGACGGTCGAATCGTCCAGCTGGACAAGCAAATTCAGCTGCGGGCCGGCACGCCGGTGGAGTTTGCGTTCGAAGTCGAGCTCCCCGACGACGCACCGCCGACCGCGGCCGCGGTGCACTCGTCGATCAACTGGTTCGTCCAGGCCCGGCTGATGTACAAGGGCTTCAACGGGCCCGTGATGGAACGGGTGCGCCGACCGATCACCGTGGTCAACGCGCCCTAGGCGTCACGCCCGGGAGATCGCCGACGCCTCCGCCACCTGCTCAGCCGTCGGCCGCACCCCGGTGTAGCGCTCGAACTGCTCGGCGGCCTGCAGCGCGATCACCTCGGCGCCCGTCACCACGTGCACCCCTGCGGCCCGAGCGGCCTTTATCAGCGGCGTCTCCGACGGCAGCGCCACCACGTCGAACACCGTCGTGGCATGCACGATCGTGGCCTCGTCGAACGCCCGCTCGGAGGACTCCGGCGCCCCGACCATCCCGATCGGCGTGACGTTGACGATGATGTCCGCGACGTGGGTACCGACCTCCGATGCGTAGTCGTAGCCGAGCCGGTCGGCTAGCGCGCGGCCACTCTCGGCGTTGCGGGCGATCACGATGCCCGCGCCGAAGCCATGGTCGCGGAACGCCGCGCCGACCGCGCTGGCCATGCCGCCGCTGCCGCGGATCATCACCCGGCCGCCGGCGTCGAGCCCATGCTCGTCGATGAGCCGCTGCACGGCGAGGTAGTCGGTGTTGGACGCCCTCAGGTGTCCGTCGTCGTTGACGATGGTGTTGACGGAGTGAATCGCCTGCGCCGACGGCTCGACGTCGTCGACAAGCGCGATGACGTCCTCCTTGAACGGCATGGACACCGAGCACCCGCGGATCCCCAACGCCCGCACGCCCCCGATGGCGGCGGCGATGTCGGTCGTCGTGAACGCCTTGTAGACGAAGTCGAGACCCAGGACCTCGTAGAGGTGGTTGTGAAACCGGGTGCCGATGTTGCTGGGCCGGGCGGCCAGCGAGATGCACAGCCGGGTGTCCTTGTTCAGCGGTGGCCGGCTCATCAGCCCACCGCCCGGATCACCTGGCGCGCGGCGGCTCGGATCTCCCGGTACAGCTCGGACGACATCGTCAGTTCGCGCATCACCGGGACGTCGAACTCGGTGGTGACGACACCCATGTCGTCGCGGTGCCATTGTGCGCCGTAGCGGTTGAGGATCGATCGCATCGGAAGATTGTCCGTCAACACCCGTGCGGTGAACCGCCTTATGCCCTCGCTCCGCGCGGCGACGACGATCGCCTCCATCAGCAAGCTGCCAATGCCACGACCCTGATACTCGTCGCCCACGATGAAGGCGATCTCGGCGGCGGTCTGGGTCTCGTCGCGGACGTATCTGGCGTCGGCGACGATCGGCGCGTCGACTGCCTTGCCGTCGGTGAGCACCCAGACGAAGTGGTCGACGTAGTCGACCTCGAACAGGTAGGCCATCAGCGCGGGGGTTGGCGTCCTGGTGGACTGAAAACGCCGGTAGAAGGTGTCGCTGGAGAACTGGACGGGTCCGTGCAGGGTGCGTTCGTTGTCGCCGGGGAGCACCGGCCGCAGGTGCAGTTCGGTGCCGTCGCGCAGGACCACCGGGATGGGCGTGACGTAGGTGGCGAGGCGCTGGCGCGCCGTACGCACCAGCTTTCCCATCATGCGGGGCAGGTCGAGGATGGCCGCGATCGCCTCCCGGCCGCCGACCCAACCGGTCAGCTCCTCGACCACCGTCACCGTCGCCGACCGCGGTGCGTCGCGCAGCAGTGCGATCTCGCCGACGATCAGCCCAGGCGTCACGTCTACCTCGATCACGTCGCCGTCGGCGCCGAGATGCGTGATCCGCGCTCGGCCCGAGCCGATCAGCAGAAACGAGTCGGCGTGCTCGCCTTGGCGCATCAACACCTGCCCAGGTGGGGCGGCGAGCGGTTGCAACAGGTGGGCCAGCGGCCCAAGACTCTCGGCTGGACAGCCCGCGAAGAACGTCAGAGCAGCCAATTCGTCGGCGCTCACGGTTCGTGATCCCGCCACGCCGACGACGTTACGGGACTCGCGGCGGGGAGTCAGCCGATTCAGACGCCGTCCATGGGCGGGCCGTTCAAGTTGCTGACCTGTTTGTGCGCGACGGCCGTGGCAACGGCCTTGCCGTTGCGCACCACGCCGACGATGGAGACCTCGTCATCGACGGCAAACGACGTCGCCGCGCCGCCGACGGCGCTACCGGCCGCGGTGATCGCGTTGGTTTCGGGGGTGATGACGTAGGTGCGGGCGAAACCGTCCATGCTCTCCGCGGTCACCGAGGTGGGCGTGACGGCCACCAACCTGCCTTCTTGGCTGACGGGTTGCTGCGGGGCGGCCGCCGTGACCCGGGCGCCCTGCTGTTGCGCGGTGGTGCTGCCGTCGATCACATGCACGGCCAGTGCCGCCACGATCGCGACGAACGCCAACGCCAGCGACGCGACGACAGCGACGGTGTTCACCGACGACCGACTGCGATCCTGCTTGAGATGTCTGGGGGCCACGAACTGGCACTCACTTTCCCTTGGCTGCCGACGGGTTACCCCCGCCGTTCGCTGGCAAAACCCGCATCCACAGCGGGATGACCACCCAGAACGCGGCGAACCCGGCCAACGCGACGGCGCCGGCGGTGATCCCGGCCGACCGACCGGAGACGGCGACGAAGATGATCATCGTCATCCCCACCAGCGCCAATCCCAGGAGCAACAGGCCCGCGTAGGCCAGTCGGTGGGCCGCCGACACCAGGGATTGAAGGCGTCGCCGACGAAAGAGGATGCGATGGATCCCAACCGGGGCGATCAACAGCACCGAGGCGCCGACGGCGCAGGTGACGGTTGCCAGGTAGACCATCCGCATGGCGCGGTCGAGGATGTCGAAGCGCTGTTGGAACGGCAGTGTGAGCAGGAAACCCGTCAGAAGTTGCACGCCGGTCTGGACGACCCGGAGTTCCTGCAGGAGGTTCGACCAGTTGCGATCGAGGCGCTCGGTTGGGGTCTCCGACCGAGCGTGGCGATCCCAGCCCTGATCCGCTTCGGGATGATCGACGTCCATCGCCATCTTCAGGCCACCTCCACCCGTCCCAAACCACCAGAATTGCCCACCGGAAGGGCCGATAAACACGGCAAGCTCTCAGGTAAGCACCATTGTTTCCACTGGTCAGTCGGTACTACTGTCAACCTCAGGTTGAATTGACAGCCTCACACGTCACCGGCGTCCGGCAGGGGCCTCCCCCCTTGGCATAAGTCTCAGACGCGCGCACAACAGTGGAGGTTCCCGTGTCCCTAGCTACCGGCTTTCCCGCCGACGAACCCGCCCTGCCTCGCGAACGCGTCCGGTTCACCACCACGACCTCCGCGCGTGCTTCGGTGCTGGTCGTGACCGCCGACGGCGAACTCGACGCCGCCAACGCCCTGTCCCTCGGCAAGCACGTCGAGGGTGACCTTGAGAGTGCCAGCCGCCTGATCGTCGATCTCCGAGGACTCGAATTCTTTGGCGTTCAAGGGTTTTCGATCCTGCACCGCATCAACGTGATGTGCTCGCGACACTCGGTCAACTGGGTGGTGCTGGCAGGCACGGAGGTCGACCGGGTGCTGCGGGTGTGCGACCCCGACGGCGGACTCCCCGTCGCCAACTCGATGGAGGCCGCAGTCGCCACCGTCACCCGGCCGCCGCGCAGCCACCTCCGACTGGTGACGAGCCGCTAACCCTGCCCCACCGCACCGGGAACGCCGGTGCTGACGGCGACCGATTGGGTCGCCCCCTTGCGAAGTACGTCTATGACCACGTCGTCGTCGCGGTAGCGTGCCATCGCGGTCATGTCGGCGGTCTCGCCGATCAGCGCGTTCGCCTGGTCCCCCGAGAGGGGATAGTCGTCGACGGCGTGCCGCCAGTGCGCGGCGACGACGGTCGCGCCCGGCGCCAGCAGCGCGCACTCGCGATCCAATACGCGGCGCAGCGTCGGCCCGGACAGGTAGTAGGCCACCTCCGAGATCACCACCAGGTCGACGTCGGCGCCCGGCCACGGCGCGTCGAGCGACGACCGGACCAGGGTGAGATCGGGCCGGTCCCCGATGCGACTCCTGGTGGTGTCGAGCGCCGCCTGGGCCACGTCGTATGACGTGACGTGGTCGCAGCGCTGGAGAAGCCGCTCGGTCAGCATGCCGATGGAGCAGCCGGGCTCGAACGCGTGCCGGTACCGCTCGTCGGGCAGCATCGCCATGGTGATCGAGTACTTGCGCTGCTCGTACCAGCGCTCGGCCATCCGCCACGGATCAGCCGAGGCGGCGTAGACGTCGTCGAAGTATCCGTCGGGCAGCCTGTCCATCACCGAATCACCGCCTCTCCGACGGCGAACAACCGTTGCAGCACGAACGGTGGCAGCACAACGTCCATGCCTTCCTCGTACGGCACCAGCTGTGACTCGAAGGCCGCGGCGGCGCGCCGCTTCCGCGCCGTGGCAGCCCTGTCGTAGGGCGCAGTCGACATACGGTGCCACGGCACCGCCTCGTCGCCGGGTTTCGCCCAATGCCACATCCACACCGGGAATTCCAGGAGTTCGGCGTCGGTGCGGGCTACCGCGGCGGCCGCACTGCGCCCGACGGCTTCGTGATCGGGGTGGCCGTCGCCGCGCCAGGTGGCTGCGCACCAGGTTCCGGACGGCCTCGCCGCCATGATGTCGGTCAGCATTCTCGTCAGTTCGGCTTCCCTGTCGACCAGTTCGCCGTCGGGGAACCCGAGGGCGACCGGCTCACCGAGGCCGAGAACCGTTGTCGCGGCGAGCAGTTCGGCGCGGCGGTCGCGCTCCAACCACCGCCGTTCCATGGGCGACAACCCGGGAACCGAGCCGCCGCCGTCGGTGACCGACACCACGGTGACGTCGACGCCGCGCGATCGGAGCAAGGACGCGGTCGCACCGAAGCCGAGCGTCTCGTCGTCGGGGTGGGGCGCCACGACGACGAGTGCCGGGCAGTCGGACAGATCGAGGGTGGGGAGCGCACCGACCCACTCGCGCCAGTCCTCCGCAGGGGTGCCACCCCCGGCGATGGGTTGCGCCGCGAATCGGAGCCCGTTGCCCGACGCCGCAGAGGTCACTTGGCCGCCAGCTTTCCGAGCGCCGCGAGGTCCCGTTCGGCGTGACTCTGGCGGATGTAGACGGTGAGGTCGGCGACCCTCTTGGCATGCCCGGCGTCGATTACCAGAGGGGCAGGTCCGAGCGCCCGGCCGGTGCGGACGATGGCCTCGTCGACCGCCGATTCGACGACGGCGCGCACCCTCCGCGCGACGAGCTCGGCGCGGTCGCCGCGAGGTTCGGCGTCGACGTATCGCGCGGCCGAGACGAGCATGGCCTCGGCCGCGGCCAGTGCCGCGTCGACCGCACCGAGGTGCGCGCGCGCGTGCTCGTCCGGGGCCTTGCCGTCGTGTTCGGTGGCCACCGCTCGATACAGCGGAGCGGCCACCCCTCGGGCGCCTCCGAGCCAGCAGGCCGCAACTCCAATTGCGCCGTGCCAGAACCCAGGTCGGGACAAGTATTCGCCTGGCCGTCCGACGGGCACGCCCACCGCTCCGTCGAGTCGTACCGACCTGGTGTCGGACTCGTGCATGCCGACGTTGTGCCACTCGTCGGGAAGGGGTTCCACCCCGTCCTGATCGAGGTCGACGGCGTAGAGCCCGCGCCCGTTGTCGCCGCAGCGCGCGGTGATCAGCGCGTCGGTGCATATTCCGGCACCCGAACACCACGCCTTGGTGCCGTCGAGCCGCACCCGGCCGTCAGCGTCCTCGCGTGCCGTAACGACGGCGTGCGGCGCTTCTGCCGCCCAGACCCCCCACAGCCGCCCGGCTTCGGGGCTGGGCCCGCCGAGTTCGGCCAAGATCGCGAGCGCATCGGCGTGCGCCTCTGCCAATCTGCCTGCTACGACGTCGTTCTCGGTCAGGGCGGCCAGCTTCCACCACCGCGTGCCCGTGCGGCCGGAACCCGGCGCGGGAAGGTCGAGTTCGCCGGCGTCCAGCCAACGCCGGACCAGCGCTACCGTCATGCCGCACCGTCGCGCTGCGACACCGACTTGAGGTGGCTCGCGAACCCGCGCGGCGCCCGTCCCTCACGCCGCGCCGACGTCACGACGGAGAGACCGACGTCGCGATGGATTCGGTGCCCGGACTTCTCGAACCGGCGCACCAGGTCGACGTCCTCATCGGAGGCGAGCGCCGCGAAACCACCGGTTTTCCAGTACGAATGGGCACGGAACCCCATGTTGGCACCGTGGACGTGGTCGTGTCCGCCGTCCCTGCGACGCAACTTCGCTCGGTAGTCGGTCAAGTACCGACGCACCGACGAGGCGGAGAATTGCCGCCAGTTGGTCACGCGGACGACTCCGAGGACCATGTCGACGTCGGCGCTCATCTGGCGGACCAACCAGTCCGCGTCGACGTGACTGTCCGCATCGGTCGTCGCGTACCAGATCCGGGATTCGTCGCCCGAGGCGGCGCCGTACACCGTTCGCGCATAGGCGAAGCCAGCCGCGCGCGAGGCTCCGACGTTCTTTGCGTCGACCTCGACGAAGTGCACGTCGTCACCGAAACGTCCGGCCAGCGAGGCGCTTTCGTCGGTACAGGAGTCGAGGACGACCACGGTCAGCACCGGCACCGGCGCGCAGGCCGCGGCGGTGACGACGGTCTTGAGACAGCGTGGCAGTTTCTCTGCTTCGTCGTGGGCGGGGATGACTACCACCGCACTGTCGAACGTCACCGAGATTCGCCTAGCTCGTCGGTGGCGGAGCGTCCGCGTCGGGATGCTCGTGCGCCCAACGTATTTCGTGCATTCGTACCTTCCGGTGAGCCGTGTACAGCCAGACGCCCCCAACTGCCCCGACGACCACGGCAACGGCGATGCCAACCCAGCCGGACGTCGTGTGGCCGTTCGCAAATGCCGCCAATCCGAGCACCATGGCCACCACACCAAAGGCGACCGAGACGAGCCCTGGGGCGTTGGCGCCGTTCTTCATCGTTTCGCCCGCGTGTTGGCGGGTCGTGCGGGAGTGGTCGATCGGATCTTCAGAGGTGTTACCCATCATCAGTCCTCTCATCGGCGAAGATGGCGCGCGGACCGTGTCCGCTGCGCCATCTTGACCGACTACCCGACCAGCCTCGTCCGAAACTCGGTCCCTACAGGTGCGGGGCTTCCTTGATCTTGGTGTCTTCCTTGCCCGCGGTCTGGCAGAAGGTCTGCACCGAGAGCTTCGTGCCGGTGATTTCGAGCTGCGCCGCGTCGGTGCCCTTTTCGTCCTTGAGCATCTTGGACACGGCCGTCTGCTGGTCTGCGTCGTTGGCCGACAGGTAGTCCTTGCAGGACGTGTCGCCGCCTTCGACCTTCGCGCCGCAGCCGCTCAGCAAGACGCCCAACGTCATGCTCGCCGCTACCAGACCCGTCATCGCCTTCATGCGCATCAAGCTCCAAACCTCCTGCAGAGTTTGCCGTGGACCGCTGTGGCCCCCCTGCATGTGCCCAGACGACGGTGCCGTGAAACGTCTCGCTGGTTGGACGGCTGCGATCGGGGTACTCGTCGGGGGCACCGAGGAGGTATGACGATGTCCGGACGACACCGCTCAGACGATCACAATCCCGAGAACGAATCGGGTAGCGAGCCCGACGTCGACGACGACGCGCACGTCGCGGCGTCACGCGCAGACCGTCAGGGCGGCGGCAACTACGTCGGCGAGCAGAGTTCGGACGACGCCTTCGACGCCGGCGAGACCGGCGCCGAAGCGAGAGCGCAGGACTGACGGCGCTCGCATGGACACAGAGGTACGCAACGGCACGCGCACGACCGTCAACTGGATACTGGCAATCCTGACCGCGCCAGCGGCCTTGGCCGTCGTCGTCTACTCCTACCTGCAGGTGCTGGGAACCGCGGGCTGTACCGACGGGGGCTGCACCGAGTTCGGACCGAACGAGACCGTCTTCGGCCTCATCGAATATGGCACCCCCGCGGTAGCCGCAGTGGCAGTGGCACTTTCGTTCGTGACCGCGCGACGCCGGTACGGGATCGTCGTACCGGCCGTCGCCTGGGTCGTCATCGTCGCTGCCGCCGTCGTGCTGTTCACGACGTTCTGAGTGAGGCCTCTCGAATCACGCGGCGTCGACGGTAGCCGGTGTCCGGCTGTCGATTCCCTCGCGGCGCAGGTCGGCGACCACCAGTTGCCGCAACCGTCGGCCCGCGTCGAACTGCTTGCCGGGTAGCGTGCGCGCGACCATGCGCAGCTTGACCTCGTCGACTCCGATGCTCTCCACGCCCATCAGCGATGGCTTGTCCAGCAGCAGAGTTGGTAGGAGGTCGTCCTCCATGGCCTTGTCAGAGACGCCCTTGAGCACCTCGTTGACCCGGTTGAGGTCCGCCGACGCCGGGACTGGGATGTCCACCACCGCTCGAGCCCAGTCCTTGGACAGATTCAGCGATTTCACGATTTGACCGTTGGGTACGGTGAACATTTCACCGTCGCTGGTCCGGAGTTTGGTAACCCGCAGAGTGACGTCTTCGACGGTGCCGACGGCCTCGTTGCTCGCCCCGATGGTCAGCTGGACGAGATCACCAAAGCCGTACTGCTTCTCGGTGATGATGAAGAAGCCGCTGAGCAGGTCCTGGACGATCCGTTGGGCGCCGAAACCGAGGGCCGCACCGAGTACGGCGGCGGGAGCCACCAGCGACCCGATCGGAAGTCCGAGCGTGTTGATCACGTCGACCGACACCACGACGTAGAGAACGGCGATCGCCACCGACGAGATCACCGAGGCCAGTGCTTGACGGTGTTTGACCGCTTCGGACTGCACGGTGGCGTCCGAGTCGTCACTTGCGGCGAGGCGCCTGCTAATTCGCCCGGCGACGTGGCGGATGATCCTGGTGGCGATGATCGTGGCGACGATCACTAGCACGATGTGCAAGCCGTTGGTGGCGATCCATCGGCCGAAGTTGGACGACCAAAGGCCGTCCCACGCCGTGGCGAACTCGAATGCGTTGTGAGTAATAGTCATAAGCGAACGTCACCGGATTGGGGCCCCGCGCGTCGGTGCGGTCCCGGCCCCATTCCGTGATGTCGTCATCCCTTCACGATTGTCACGATTGCGGTCTGATCTTCGTCGACGCCCGGCCACTCGCGGCGGCCCATGACGTGTGTCCATCCCCCCGCCACGGCTTCCCGAGTCGCGGCCGGATGAAACACGTCGTTTCGCGAGGGTCGGCCGGGGAACCCGTATTGCATGCCCACACCTGCGATCTTGTTCGACATCGACGGAACCCTCGTCGACTCCAACTATCTTCACGTGCACGCCTGGCAACGGGCGTTCGCCGAGGTAGGAGTCGACGTGGAGTCGTGGCGCATTCACCGCGGCATCGGGATGGACGGCTCGGCGTTGCTCGAGGAGTTGATGCCGGGGGACTCGAGCAGCGAGGACACCAAGGCGCGCGCCAAGGATCTGCACTCCCGCTTCTATCAGGAGACCGCGCACCTGCTGAAGCCGCTTCCCGGGACCCGTCGGCTGCTTGACCTGGTCGCCGCCACCGGATTGCAGGTGGTGCTTGCCACGTCGGCGCCGGAGGACGAGTTGGCCCTGCTGCGCAAGGTTCTCGACCAGGACGAAATCGTCTCGGCCGTCACGTCGTCGGGCGACGTGGACACCGCCAAGCCCAAGCCCGACATCGTCGAGGTGGCGCTGCGGCGCGCCGGCGTGGGAGCCGACCGCGCCGTCTTCGTCGGAGACTCGATCTGGGACATCCGCGCGGCGGCCAGGGCGGGCGTCGAGTGCATCGGCGTCGAGAGTGGCGGCGTCGACCGGCTGCGACTGCAGGACGATGGCGCTGTGGCCGTCTACCGCAATCCGGGTGATCTGGCCGACCAGCTCGACGATTCGCCGATCGGCCGTCTCGCCGCCGGAGTCTCGACCGGCCCCTGAGGCAAAGGGATCCGAGGCGTTACTCCTCCTTCTTCTCGAGCGCCTCTGGGCGATGCACCGCCTCACCGCCGCTCTTCTCGCTGCGCACCAGGTACTGCGGGTCGTCCTTCGAAGCCCGGACGGTGCGCTTGGCCGCGGTGGTGTCGGAGGTGATCTTCTTCTCGACCGTGCCCTCGGCGGTTCCGCCGTGACTCTTCCACTCGACGCGGTCGCCCTTGGATAATTCGTCGTTCGTCATGGGGCGGTATTACCCCCCGGAAACGTTGCCAAGCGTCGATCGCGGCGCGGGACGGCGGCGTGGAAGGATGACCGCGTGAACGTGCTCGCAAGGAACAACGTGACGTTCGCCGGTCTGAAGTCCGGGACGACGGTGATGCTGGCCCACGGGTTCGGATGCGACCAGAACCTCTGGCGCCTGGTTGCGGCACGTCTCGCGGATCAATTCCGTCTCGTCCTGTTCGACCACGTCGGCTCCGGGCTGTCCGATCCGCACGCATGGGACGCCGAGCGGTATTCGTCGCTGCACGGTTACGCCGACGACATCCTCGACATCGTCGAGGAACTCGATCTGACCGACGTCGTGTTCGTCGGTCATTCCGTTGCCGCGATGATGGGCGTGCTCGCCGTCGCGGAGGATCCAAGCCGCTTCGCCAAGCTGGTCCTCCTGACGCCGTCGCCCTGCTACCTCGACCACGACGGGTACACCGGCGGATTTTCCCGCGCGGACATCGACGAACTGCTCGAGTCGATGGAGAGCAACTATCTGGGCTGGTCGCGCGCGATGGCGCCGAAGGTCATGGGCACCCCGGACCGGCCGGAGCTCGAAGACGAGCTCACCGAGTCGTTTTGCCGCAACGACCCCGCCAAGGCGCAGGTGTTCGCGAGGACGACGTTCCTGTCCGACAACCGCGCCGACCTGCCGCGGGTCGGAATTCCGTCGCGGGTCGTCGAATGCCTTCACGACACCCTGGCGCCACGCTCGGTCGGCGCGTACACCCACGAGCACATCGCAGGCAGCGACCTCGTCACGATCAACGCGACCGGCCACTGCCCTCAGCTCAGCGCTCCCGACGAGACGGCGGCGGCCATCGCCGCGTTCGCGGCACCGGCGTGACGGCGGACTCCGACGCGCTGCGCGACGCGTTCGACAACGCGCCGTGCGGGTACGTCATCACCACGCCCGACGGGGAGATCCTGGCCGTCAACGAGACGCTCGCGTCGTGGCTCGGACGGGACCACGACGCCTTGATCGGCACGCCCTTCACCAGGTTGCTCACCGCCGGTGGCCGCATCCACTACGAAACCCACTTTGCACCAATGCTGTTGGCATCGGGGGGGCTCAGCGGCGTTGCGGTCGACCTCGTCGCCGCAGGCGGCCTCCGGCTTCCCGTCCTGCTCACCGCGAACGTCAAATCCGACGCCGAAGGACGCCCCCTCCTGGTCCGCATCGTCGCCGACGACGCCGCCGATCGCCGTTCCTACGAGCGCGAACTCCTGGCCGAGCGTAGACGCGCCGAGGAGGAACGCGGTCGCGCCGTGAGTTTCGCTGAGACACTTCAACGTTCGCTTCTGCCGCCGTCGCTGTCCCCGCCTCCAGGCCTTGAGGCGGCCGCCCACTACTACAGCCCGTCGGCCGGTGAAGTCGGCGGCGACTTCTACGACCTGTTCCCGCTGTCCAGGGAGAGGTACGGCTTCTTCCTTGGCGACGTGTGCGGAAAGGGCGTTGCCGCAGCCACGTTGACGTCGTTGACCCGGTACACCCTGCGGGCCGCCGCCGTCGGCGACGACCATCCGGTCGGGGTGCTGCACACCCTCGACAGCGTCCTGAAACAGGACTCCCACGCCGGCCGCGGCTGGTTCTGCACCGTTCTGTTCGGCGTGATCAACAGGGGCGCAAATGGTTTCGACGTGGATTTGGCCACCGGCGGCCATCCCCCTCCGCTGCTCCTTCGGGCCGACGGCAGCGCCGAGTACGTGTCGACCGACGGGGGTCAGGCCGTTGGGCTGTTCGCCACGCCGACGTTCTCGTCGACGCGGATCGCGCTGTCGCCCGGCGACACCCTGCTCGCCTACTCCGACGGCTTCACCGAGGCGCGCACCGGAGCCGGGTCGCGGTACGACGACGACGGTGAACTTCTGCGCTTCGCCGCGGCGCACTCCCCCACCGACGCAGGTGGAATAGTGACTGCCATGCGGACCCTGATCGAGGATCTGGGCACCGGGGTGGAGGACGACGCCGCCACTCTTGCACTGAGCGTCCCTGAGAAGCGTTAGGACAGTTCGAAGTTCATCGTCACCGTGGTGCCGGTCGAGGTGCCGTCGAGGAAGACGTCGCCACTGACCGCACGCATCAGCGGCACCCCGCGTCCACGGGTCCGCGGGTTGGCGTCGGGCAGCTTCCACGAGCCGAAGTCGGTGATGCGGATCGAGATCCCGCGCCCCTTGGCCTCGGCACACACCACCATCCGGCCCGGCGTAGCCCCCCGGTAGGCGTGTTCGATGCTGTTGGTGCACGCCTCGTTCACGACGAGCACGATGTCGCCGCCGAGATCGTCGGGAATGCCGGTGGCCCGCAGCCAACCGGCGATCTGGGCCCTGATGCCGCTCAGCTGGTCGGGCGTCGCAAGCACGTCGATCAGCAGCGGCGCCGGCGGCCTTCGGTACACCACGATCGCGACGTCGTCGTCGAAGCCGTCCTTCGGAACCATCCGTTGCAGCATGGCGTCCGCGACGACGTCTGCCGACGACTCGATCGTCTCGGCCAGCACCTCACCTGCCCGCCGAATGCCGTTGTCGACCAGCTCTTCTCGGCGCTCTACCAGCCCGTCTGTATAGAGCATCAGGGTGGAACCCGGCGAGAGGAACGTCGTCGCCTCGGGCCGAGGACCCGCCTTCTGGACCGCCAGCGGCACCGAGGTCGCGCCGGTCAGACGCTCCGGTGACCCACCGGGCACGGCGAGCAGGGCCGGGATGTGGCCCGCACTGCTGTATGCCATCTGCCCGGTGTCCACGTCGACGATCCCGACGAAGACGGTCGTGCAGTACGCGCCTGCGATGAGAGCAGCCGCGGAATCCAACTCGTCGAGCAGCCGGCCGGGGCTGGCGCCGTTGACGAGCAGCACCCGTGCCGAGCTTCTGAGTTGACCCATCACCGCCGCCGCCGACAACCCACTGCCAACGCAGTCGCCGACGACGATGCCGATCTGACGGTCCCCGACCGCGAGTACGTCGTACCAGTCGCCGCCGATCTCGAGCGGCGACGCCGCGGGCTCGTATCTGACCGCGAACCCGACCGGCGGTTTCGTCGTCGGCATCATCGTCCGCTGCAGGGTCGACGACGCCTCTCTGGCGATCTCGAACTGGCGAACGTGCTGCACGGCCAGACTCAGATGCCCGACCAGGGTCGTGACGAGCAGCCGGTCGTCGTCTCCGATGACGCGGGGCTCGGCGTTCTCCAGCCACAGCGCGGTTGGTCCGACACCCGAGAGCACCGCCATGACGCCCAGCCACGGGCCCGAGGGTCCTGCCGTCCCGATCGCCTGCACCGACAGCGGCGGCCAGTCCCGCGTCTCGGTGAACCTCTCCTGCAGGAACGGATCGAGGTCGCCCCAGGAGATCGGCTCCGGCGATCCGGCGACCTGCACCTCAGGGTCGCCCGACCTCGTCCACATCACGGCGACGACCCGGCTGAGGTCGATCGCGGCCCGCAACTCCTCGAGCACGATGTCGAGCACCTCGGCGACGCTCGTCGCGATCCCGACGGCCGTCGCCAACCGCACGACGGCGCTCTCGCGGGCGGCCGACGCCTTGGCGGCCGTGACGTCGCGGATGGTGCCGACGTAGGCGTCACCGTCGGCGCCCCCTGCGGTGACCGAGTTGATGCTCACCTCGGCCCAGCTGAGGCGGCCGTCTCGGTGCCGGATCTGTGTCTCGGACTGAATGCTGCCCTGCTTCACCAGAAGTGCGAGCCGCTTGGCTGCCTCGTCCTGGTCGACCAGCCAGGGATACGGCCACCGGTAGGGCAGACCGTCGGCCCCGCAGCCCGTGATGACTTCGAAGGCCTCGTTGACCCCGACGATGGTGCCGTCGCGGTCAACGACGAAGAATCCCTCCTGCAGCGAATTCACCAGCGCGGTGCGAAACGCGTCGCGGTCCTCGAGGTCGTCGGCCCTGGCCCGTTGCTCTTCGTATCGCTCGACGCCGTCGGCGAACCCGCGGGACGCGACGTCGAAAGCAGCCAGCGTCTTCGTGAGGAAGGTCACGGCGGCCGGGCGGGACGCCGCGGGCAGTTCCTCGGTGAGTTCGAAGTGACACTCGACGATCTCGACGATGCCGACGCGGTCGTCCAACGCTTGGCGGCCGATCTCGCTGGCCGCGGCGAGGCCGGCCTCCCCACCGGTGTCAAGGTGACGTCGAAGCGCCGCGGGATAGCGCTGGTGAAAGGAGACGTCCGGCATCAGCTCGCGACTCCATCGTCGGCATCGTCATCGGCAATGAGTGCCGGGGCTTTGTCCGTCGCACGGTCCGTCACGCGCGTGTGTTCCCCCAAAACGCGATTTGCAATCGCCACCGTGGGTATGACGACGACCCCTTGCCTAGGGATGTGTGCTGGTGATAAGGCGGGTCTATCTTCTCGCGCCGCACCCCTGTCGGCGAGTCGCCGATCTTGACATTAACCTTAACCATGACGCGCTCGCCGCCCACTGGTTTAAAGTCCAGCGGAACGGGGTGCGGATACTAAGATCGACGAAGTTCTCTAGGGAGGGATGGCCGTTGTCGACAGCCGATGCGATCTCGACCTCGGTCGAGCGGCGGGACGGGGCCACCGTGTTGAAGGTGGACGGAGTGGTGGATCTTGCCACCTCACCCGCCTTGGAGGAACTCCTCGCCGAGCTGATCGAGGAGCGCCCCGACGCCCTGATCATCGACCTGACGGCGGTGTCCTTTCTCGCCTCCGTTGGCCTGCGAATTCTCGCGGAGACCCACGAAAGAGCGGGTGGGACCGGCAAATTCGCGGTGGTGGCCAGCGGTCCGGCGACGGCGCGACCCATCCAGTTGACCAAGCTCGACGAGTTCCTGGCGCTCTATCAGACTGCCGACGAGGCCCTCGCCGCCCTGGGAACCCAGCCGTAAGCCTTCAGAACTGGCACGACGGTACAGTCGGATGACTGTCAAGCAGCGGCAGCCCCGTGATGCGACGTTCGAAGGATGTGGTTGCCGGTGGGGGCTGCACCCGACCCTGATCCAACGGCTGGGGCTGGCGCAGGCGCCCAGACCCGCCCTCTGTCGGTCCTGCTGGTGGAGGACGACCGAGGAGACGCCCTGCTGGTCGAGGAACTCGTCTTGGACGCCGACATCGACATTCGGTTGGCCTGGGCACCGACGATGGCCGTCGCCGAGGTGGAACTGGCCAAGCTGCGACCGGACTGCATCCTGCTCGACCTGAACCTTCCCGACGCGAACGGCATTGCCGCGCTCGACCGTGTCACCAAGTGCGACCCCACCATCCCGATCGTGGTGCTCACCGGGCTCAACGACGAGCACTTCGGCGTGTCGGCACTCGCGTCCGGCGCGCAGGACTACCTCGTCAAGGGTCGCGTCGAAGCCGAGATGCTGCGGCGCGCCCTGCTCTACGCGATCGAACGCAAGCGCGCCGAGATCACCTCGGCGGATCTGCGGTCCAGCCAGCTCCTAGCGCAGGAGAACTCCCGCCTCGAGCGCGGCCTGCTGCCGTCGCCGCTGCTCCTCGACGACCCGGGCGTCGACATCGTGGCCAAATACCGCCCCAGTCGCGCGAACGCGCTGCTCGGCGGTGACTTCTACGACTTCGTCCAGACCCCCGACCGGACCGTCCACGTGATGGTCGGCGACGTGGCGGGGCACGGCCCCGACGAGGCCGCACTCGGGGTCGCCTTGCGAATTGGCTGGCGGGCGTTGACCTTTGCCGGCCTTCGCGGCAACGAACGCATGCGCCAACTGGAGCGGGTCCTGCGCGCGGAGAGCCCGGGGCCGCGGATCTTCGCGACGGTGCTGAGCATTGCGCTATCCCCGCACGACCGCAGCTTCACCGCGGTCCGGGCGGGACATCCCGGCATGCTGCTGCACGGACCCGACACGGTCGAATGGCTGGAGCCGGCTGCCGGTCCCGCTCTCGGCATCGGTGCGACGGACTGGCCGCTCAACGAGTTGGAGTTGCCCGCCGGCCACGGCCTGCTGCTGCTCACCGACGGGCTGTTCGAGGGGCACTCCGGCGTCGGGAACGAACGCCTCGGTGAGGACGGCCTGCTCGAATTGGCCAGATCGCGGGCGGCACTGACCGGCACGGCGTTCGTGGAGGCACTCATCGGGGGCGCCGAGGCGATGGCCGGGCTGCACGGCGGCCTGTCCGACGACATCGCCGTCGTACGGGTGGAGCGCACCGACTGATGACGACCACCCCTGAAACGACGCCGCGACGGTCGTCGCCGCTCACCGTCCAAGGCTGGCAGACCCTGGTGCTGACCATCATGGGTCTGCTCGTCCTCGGCGCCGGAATCGCCGGCGGGCTGCTGCTCGGCAGGTACGACGCAGTGGCACACCAGCTGATCGACGAGATCCAGCCGTCGCGCTCGGCGGCGTACCAAATGCAGGCGGCGCTGCGCGACCAGGAGACCGCCACCCGGGGGTACGCCATCTCGGCCGACCGCCAGTTCCTCGACCCGTATTACGCCGGGCAGCAGGCCCAGGCGGCGGCCGCCAACGAACTCCGCCAGCGAGCCGGCGGTCGACAAGAGCTGCTCGCCGACGTCGACGCGATCGATCAGGCGGCCGCCGCCTGGCGATCGTCGTTCGCCGAACCGCTGATCGCCACCATCCAGCCCGGTACCCGCACCGTGGTCGACGCGGGCGTCGCCGACCGCGGGAAGGCCGAATTCGACCGCATCCGAGCACTTTTCGATACCCAGAACGAGCACCTCACCGCGGCGAGGTCGGCGGGAATCGCAGACCTGGACCAGATTCGCTGGTGGCGCAACGCCGTTCTCGGTGCGATCGTGGTGGCGCTGCTGGTGACTGCGGCCGCGCTCGCGATCGTCATGCAGACGGCGGTCACCCGACCGCTGGCGTCACTCGCGGCGTCGTGCCGGCGCATCACCGAGGGCGACTTCGACAAGCGGATCGTCGCTCAGGGGCCCAAGGACATTCGCTCCATCGCCGTCGACGTCGAGAACATGCGACAGCGGATCGTCGACGAACTCGACGCCTCCCGTTCGGCCGAAGCGCAACTGGACGAGCAGACCGTCGAGCTGCGTCGGTCGAACGCCGAGCTCGAACAGTTCGCCTACGTCGCCTCCCACGATCTCCAGGAACCCCTGCGCAAGGTCACCTCGTTCTGCCAGCTGCTCGAGAAGCGGTATCGCGACAAACTCGACGACCGCGGCGTGGAGTACATCGACTTCGCCGTCGACGGGGCCAAGCGCATGCAGGTCCTGATCAACGACCTGCTGACCTTCTCGCGCGTCGGCCGGCTCAACGCCGCCCAGACTGACGTCGACCTCGGTGCCGCGCTGGACGACGGGCTCGCCAACCTCGCCGTCGCAATCGAGGAATCCGAGGCCGACATCGTCCGCCCCGTCGAGCCGCTTCCCCACGTCGTCGGCGATCCGACACTCCTCGCCATGCTGTGGCAGAACCTGATCGGCAACGCGATGAAGTTCCGCAAGGAGGGCGTCGCGCCCCGCATGACGATCGAATGGCAGCTCGACTCCGATGCCGATCTCTACTCCTTCACCCTGTCGGACAACGGGATTGGCATCGCGCCGGAGTTCGTCGACAAGGTGTTCATCATCTTTCAGCGTCTGCACGGCCGCGACACCTACGGCGGGACCGGCATCGGTCTCGCGCTGTGCAAGAAGATCGTCGAGCACCATGGCGGCGCCATCTGGATCGACACGTCCTACACCGACGGCACCCGGTTCCGCTTCACCCTGCCGGTGCCCACCACGACCGAGAACCCTGCACCACTTCTGGAAGGAACGACCCCATGACGACAGCCGGTCGACCGATCGACGTTCTCCTGGTGGAAGACGACCCCGGTGACGAGCTCATCACCCGGGAAGCCTTCGAGCACAACAAGATCAAGAACAACCTGCACGTGGCACACGACGGCGAGGAGGGCCTGGACTTCCTCTACCGACGCGGCGTCTACGAGAACGCCCCGACACCCGACCTGATCCTGCTCGACCTGAACCTGCCGAAGTACGACGGACGGCAGTTGCTCGAGAAGATCAAGTCCGACCCCGACCTGAACCACATCCCGGTCGTCGTGCTCACCACGTCCTCGGCCGAGGAGGACATCCTGCGCAGTTACAAGCTGCACGCCAACGCCTACGTCACCAAACCCGTCGACCTGGACCAGTTCATGAACGCGGTCCGCCAAATCGACGAGTTCTTCGTCCAGGTCGTCCGGCTGCCACAGGGCTGAACACGTGACTCGAGGGCGTGAATACCAGGGACTGTGGGTACCGTCACACCCATGAAGCTGATGTCGCCGACGGATTCGATGTTCCTTCTCGGCGAATCCCGAGAGCATCCGATGCACGTGGCTGGTCTGCAGCTGTTCGAGCCGCCTGAGGACGCCGGACCGGACTTCATCCGGGACATGTACGAGACGATCGTCAAGAACGACGACTTCCAGCAGACGTTCCGCAAGCATCCCGGCCGGGTGCTCGGCGGCATCTCCAACCTGGCATGGGCGATTGACGACGAGGTCGACATCGACTACCACCTGCGCCGCTCGGGGTTGCCCCGACCGGGCCGCGTGCGCGATCTCCTGGAGTTGGTGTCGCGGTTGCACGGCACGCTCCTCGACCGGCACCGACCGCTGTGGGAGGCGAGCCTGATCGAGGGCCTGGGGGACGGCCGCTTCGCGGTGTACACCAAGATTCACCATTCGCTGCTCGACGGCGTCAGCGCCCAACGGTTGACCATTCGGTCGATGACGACCGATCCGACCGACACCGAGATGCGGGTGCCCTGGACTCTTGGTCCGAAGCAGCGGTCCGAGGGTGTCGACGGCGGCCGGTCGGCCCTGCAGTCCCTCACCGGGACAGTCGGCTCGATCGCGTCGCTGGCGCCGTCGACCCTGTCCATCGCCAGGGCTGCGCTTCTCGAACAGCAGCTCACGCTGCCGTTCCGCGCTCCGAAGACGATGTTCAACGTCCCAATCGGCGGAGCACGGCGCGTTGCCGCACAGTCGTGGCCGCTGGCGCGGATCAAGGCCGTCAAGTCCGCCGCGGGCGTCACCGTCAACGACGTCGTGCTGGCGATGTGCGCGGGAGCCCTTCGTGCCTACCTCGTCGAACGCGCCGCACTTCCCGACGCCCCACTGGTGGCGATGGTGCCGGTGAGCCTGCGCACCAAGGACGAGCAGGACGCCGGCGGCAACATGGTCGGCACCATCCTGTGCAACCTGGCCACCGACGTTGTCGACCCGGCCAAACGGCTAGACGCAATCAGCACGTCGATGACCGACAACAAGAAGGTGTTCGCCGAGCTGCCGCGAACGCAGGCCCTGGCCCTGTCGGCGTTCCTGATGTCGGGTCTGGCCATGGGGCTGCTCCCCGGCTTCGTCTCGTCGGCGCCGCCACCGTTCAACATCGTCATCTCCAACGTCCCCGGCGCGTCGGAACCGTTGTACTGGAACGGCGCTCGGCTCGACGGCAACTATCCGTTCTCCATCGCGCTCGACGGCCAGGCGCTCAACATCACGATGACCAACAACGGCGACAACCTCGACTTCGGCCTGGTCGGCTGCCGGCGCAGCGTGCCGCACCTACAGCGGCTGCTGATGCACCTGGAGAACTCGCTGGCCGAACTCGAGCAGGCCGTCGGCGTCTGAGCCGCTAGTACTTGCCGAACGCCAGCACCACGTTGTGGCCGCCCAAGGCGAACGTGTTGCTCACGGCGTACCGGTAGTCGGAGCGCCGGGGCTCTCCGGTGACGACGTCCAGGTCGATCCGCTCGTCGAGCCGAGCGAGGTTCAGCGTCGGCGGCACCACGCCGTCGCGCAGGGCCTGCACCGTCAACACCGCTTCGATGGCGCCTGCGGATCCGAAGGTGTTGCCCAAGGCGGCCTTTGGCGCGTACACGGCGGGACGACTGGCGCCGAACACCTTCTGCAACGCGGTGGCCTCGACGAGATCGCCGTCGACGGTGCCCGCGGCGTGAGCGTTGACGAGGTCGACGTCGGCGGCGGTCAGGCCCGCCAGTTGGATCGCTCGCGTCAGGGCCTGGGCTTCTTGTTCCGCAGTGGGATCGGAACGCAACGCGTCGTATCCGTCGGAGGTGGTCGCCGCTCCGAGTAGCCGAGCCAGGATGTTCGCGCCCCTGGCCTTCGCGTGCTCCTCGGTCTCGATGACCAGCAGGGCGCCGCCTTCGCCGAGAACCATGCCCCGACGGGCTTCGTCGAACGGTCGGCATGCGCCGGCGGGGTCGTCGCCAGCGGCCATCATGCCGTCGATCTGCGAGTAGGCCGCGATGGGCACTCCCTCGATCGGCGACTCAACGGCGCCACAGATCACGACGTCGGCATCACCGAAGACGATTTGTTGCCAGGCCTGCGCGATGGCACCCGCTCCCGACGCGTCGGCCATCATCGGCGCCGATACGCCCGCACGCGCCGCGCGGTCGAGTCCAACCGCCGCGGCGGCTCCGTTGGGCATGAACATCTGAACGGCCAGCGGAGACACCGCCTTCATGCCCCGTTTGCGCATGGCGATGTAGGCGAGGATGACCTCCTCGGCGTTGCCGAAGCCGGTTCCGACCGACACCGAGAGCCTGGTCGGATCCATGTCGGGCGAGCCGCTGTGGGCCCACGCGCGCCGCCCGAGGACCAGTGCCATCTTCTGCTGGTACGACAGCCGACGCAGCTCCACCCTGCTGAGTTCGGTGTCGAAGTCTTCGAGGAGTTGACCGCCGATCTTCACCGGGAGATCCAGGTCCTCGACGAAGGCGCCGGACAGCCGGCGAATTCCGCTGCCGCCGTCCAACAGGGCGGCCCAGGTCGCTTCGGCGTCCACCGCCAGGGCGTTGGTCGTCGCGAGTCCGGTGACGACCACGTCGGGAAAGTCGCGCAGCATGGAAGCCTCTCGTCGAGTGTCGACTCGATTCTCCCGTCCCTCGTCACCGGGTCTCACGCGGGGATGGGATTGGCCGCCTCAGAACGCCTGACTGCCGGCCCGGATGACGGCTCCGCCAATTGCCGGCTACGCCACCTACCGCCCGCTCATCTGAGCGCGAAGGCCATCACCTGCAGATATGTGACAATATCGTCACTCGACAGCGCAATCGACGGCGCGATAGCGTTTGCCGGACCGGAGGAGGAGTGAAGACATGACCGTCACGGACGCAACCATGAACCCGCATCCTGCCTCGGTCGACGCGGCGATGACCGACGTGGCCGCGGCCGGCCGAAAACACGACGCCGCCAAGCGGGACGGGCGCGTCGAAGCCCTCGAAAGTGCCAAGCGAGAGTTGCAGGGCGCGGTCGACGCGGCCCGCGCTCTTGGCGCCGAATGGGGCCAGATCGGCGCAGCGCTCGGCATCGCTCGCGGCAATGCCTATCAGCGGTTCCGCAGGAAGGCGTTCGGCTGGCCTTCCCGGTGAGACACCGTCGTCACAGCTGAATCAAAGGCCTTGTCGCTCCGGCACTTAGCCGGATATGACGACGGCCCCGGCGTACCACCGCCAGGGCCGTCGATCTACCTCGAGTGTCGACGACTCAGCCGGGCAGACCCTGCTCTTCGACCGGCAGGGGTGCCGGGCCCTTGATGCCGGGCTGGGCCATCGGGATGGGTGGCTTACCCGGCGCGGTGGTGACGGTGCTGGTGGTGCCCGTCGACATCTCGGAGTCGGCTACGGCGCCCGGCGCGGCCTGGGCGATGGTCGCGCCGACGATGCCGAGGGTGACCATGGCGCCGCCGGCGATCGCCGCGAACGTCCTTGTGCTACTGGAACTCATGGGACTGCTCCTTCTTCCAAACGTTCATTAGTCCTTCGTAGTAACGGACGAATGGAAGCGAGTTTTTATTCCAGCACGAGCCGAACTAGCCGGGGTGACGGTGCTCACGAGACGGTGCCGATGGGCCCCCACGGGCACGTCACCAGACGCGGACCCAGTCGACGAGCATGTCCGCCGGATACGTGCCGCCGGCAGGGTCTCCGCCCCCTGAGCCGGCGACCGCCAGGTTGAGCATCGGGGACAGCTGGTAGCCGGGGTCGTTGAACGGCCAGTCGTCGAGCGAGTTCGCCGGAACGGTGAAGTACGGCTCCATGCCCGGTGCGTAATCGCGCCAGAAGTACATCCCGGCGTCGGTCCAGGTGCAGCGCCAGACGTGCCACGCGCTGTCCACGTCGAACGGCTGGGTGGCGAACGACGTCCCGTCCAGCCGAGCGTGAACCGTCGACCCCGACGGCCAGCTGTCGTTGCCGTACCACTCGACGACGTCGATCTCACCGCCGCGGACCGGATCGTTGTTGAGCAGCCACCACGCGGGCCAGCAGCCCAGCGTCAGGCAGTCGAACTTCACCCGGGCCTCCCACGTGAGCCCGATGCCGCCGCGCCACGTGCCGGTGAGCTTGCCGCTGAAGTACTTTCCGTTCTCCTTCGTCGCGCGGATGACGAGGTTGGAGTTGCCGTCGAGGAAGACGTTGCGGCGATCGTTGCGGTACTGCCCCATGTTCTCGGGGCGGTCCCAGAACACCGGGTTCTTGATGGTCTCGCGGGCGGTGGCGACGGTCCACTTCGCCGGGTCGGGTGCCGAACCGGCAGGCCCGTCGAACTCGTCGTGGAAGAGGAACGCGGGGGTGGCCGTCTCCGGCGGTCCGGGTACCGGTCCTGGTGCCGGCGGCGCGGCGCCTGCGGTGGGTAGCGGGATCGCTGCGGCCAACAGGCCGAGCCCCGACATGAACAGAAGGTTTCGACGATCCATCTCCGGCACAGCGACACGATAAAGCCCAACCGCCCCATCGCGCGCGATCCGCGCGGGTGAATAATTCGATCGCCACCGTCGATGGTCCGTGGCACTCTCGTCCCCGATGCAGCAATCCCAGGTCTACCAGCGCCTTCTCGACGGCTCCCTACGAGAGCAGCGCGAGCTCGCACTCACCCTGTTCGGTCCGCGCGGCGCGCACCTGGTTGCCGAATGGCTGGACGACGAGTTCGCGAAGGTCGACGATCCCACCTACGTCCGCCTGTTCACCGATCACGTGAGCTTGCCTGGCATTGAACCGGACGACTACGCGCACCGCATCGTCGAGACGTCACGCGGCGCCCTCCTCGGCGGGATTCGCTTCTACGGGCGCGACGTCAGCAGGCCCTTCGTCGAGGTGGTCGGGCACGACTTCGACGACCTCGACGCCCTCAGGGACTGCGTGCACCGTGAATGGTCGCCGTTCGCGGCACGATTCGCGCGGCTGCGGGCGCGGCCCGGCACCGTGTGCGGCCCACGGGTGCTGTTGGACTGCGGCGTTCACCTCGCCCGGTATCGCGACATGCCCGCACCGGACGGACGAGTGTCGCTGGCGCCGTTCGAGGACGTCGACGACGCCATCGCGGCAGTCCGCCGCCGCTACGAACGATTGGCCGCCGACGACCCCGGCCTGGCTCGCAACGTGTCACCGGCCGATCCCGACGACGTGCGGGAGTGGCATTCGGCCGGGCAGTTGCGAGCGATCATGCTGCGCGACACGGTCATAGGAGTCTTCGCCGTGGCACCCGGCCGAGTCGGCTGGATCGACGCCGACGAGATCAACGAAGAGGTGGTCGACGCGGACCACGCCGGGCATGGCTATGCCGCGTCGGCTCAACGCGCCTGGGCGCGCCGCCAGTCCCATCACGGCGACCGGATGTTGGTCGGCACCGTCGACCGGCTCAACGAGGTGTCCCGCCGAACGGCCGAGCGGGCCGGCCGGCCGCGGCTGCTCGAAGACGTCTTCCTGCTACTCCCTTGACATCCCGAGCAGCGCTTCGGCGTTGCCGTGGGCGATCGCGCCGCGCTGCTCCTCGGTGAGATCGGCCTGCTCCAGGAAGGCCGAGACGTTGTCCCGCACCACGTATGGATAGTCCTCGGAGTGGATGATCCGATCGGCACCGATCTCGGCGACGATGAAGTTCAGCTGGTTCTGGCTGAACATCCCCGACGGCGTCGCCCACACCTGCTCGCGGTAGTACGCGCTCGGGGCGCGGTCCAGGTGGTCGGCCCACCCGACGACCTCGTCGAGGCGGTCGAGCCAGCCCGCGACCAGCTCGCCCCAATGTCCGCTCAGCAGCTTGAGATTGGGGTGTCTGTCCAGTGCGCCAGACAGAATGAGCCGTATGACGTGGATGCCCGCCTCGGCGTGCCAGCCGAACGCCGGGCCGGCGAACAGGAAGTGCACCGCCGCGGGCCAGGTGCCCGCGTAGTACGGCGTCGATACCGCCCGCTCTGGCATGCCGGGGTGAACGTAGATCGGCAGGTTGACGGCCTCGGCCGTCGCGAGGACCGGGTCGAATCGCGGGTCGTCGAGGAAGGCTCCCTCGATGCTGCCGTGGGTGAGTGCCCCAACGAAGCCCAGCTCCTCGACGCACCGCCGCAGCTCGTCGGCCGCCGTGGCGGGATCGTAGAGCGGCAGCGTCGCGAACCCGCGGAAGCGGGTGGGATGCTCCGAGATTTGCTGCGCCAGGGCGTCGTTCACCGTCCGGCACAGCTCGACGGCGTCCGGGTGCGCCAGGTTGCCCGGGCTGTTCGCACCGTGGGAGACCACCTGGACGTCGATGCCTACGGCGTCCATGTGGGCCAGCCGTTTGCCTGCGAGCCGTTCGGCGGACTCGCGGTCGGGCATGAAGGTGCCGAGGAACTCGCCGAACCCGGCGTCCGGCGTGATGGGCCCCGACCCCGACAACTCGAGCACCCGCGCCACCGACTCCGGGTGGTGGAAGTGCTCTTCGACGGTGATGACGCGCATCGTTCCTTCTTACGCCCCGAAGCTCGTGACGAACCTGCGAGAGTGCGATGGTGTACCGATGACCGGAGACGTGGCCGTAATAGGAGCGGGCCCTGGCGGCCTCGTCGCGGCGCGGTGGCTCGCGTCGCAGGGATTCGAGCCGACGATCTTCGAACGGAACTCCGAGCTCGGCGGCCAATGGGCGGGGCTGGCGGGCGCGAGCGGTGTCTGGCCCGGGATGCACACCAACACCAGCCGCATCCTGACCGCATTCAGCGATCTGGAACCACACAGCCGCGACGTCTTTCCGTCCGGCACCGAGATCCTCGACTACCTGCGGCGCTACGCGCAGGCGTTCAACCTGTTGCCGCGCATTCGGTTCGACACCGCTGTCGACCACCTCGGTCGTGAGGGCGACGGCTGGCTCCTGCGCCACGGCGGGGACGAGAGCCGGTTCGACCGCGTGGTGGTGGCCAGCGGCCGGTTTCACGCCACCGCGGTTCCGACCGTGCCGGGGCTCGATACCTTCACCGGCGTCGCGGGCACCTCGACCACGTATCAGTACCGAGGATCGAAGTCCCTGCGCGGCAAGCGAATCCTGATCGCCGGATGCGCGGTCAGCGCGCTCGAGGTGGCCGTCGAGCTCGCCCAGCAGGGCGCGGCCAAGGTCGTCGTCACCCAGCGGCGTCAGCGGTACGTCCTGCCGAAGTACGCGGCGGGCGTACCGTCGGACCACCGGATCTTCACCCGATACGGCGTGCTCGCCAGCGAGGCGCTGCCCACCGCCGAGGTCGACCGCCAGCTCAGGGAGATCGTCGTGGGAGCGGGCGGCAGCCCGGAGCAGTATGGTGCCCCCGCCCCCGACCCGTCGCTCTTCGCCGCCGGCGTGACACTCAGCCAGCAGTACCTGCCACTGGTCGCCGAGAGTCGAATCACGGTGCGGCCCTGGATGACCTCCGTCGCGGGTAACACGGTCACCTTCGCCGACGGACGCCCCGAGGAGTTCGACGCGATCGTGTTCGGCACCGGGTTCGACCTCAGCCTGCCGTTCCTGAGCGAGAAGATTCAGAAGCTCGTCGGCCTCGACGCGGTACACCTCGACGCCGACCGGCACACCTTCCATCCCGACCTTCCCGGATTGGCGTTTCTGGGAATGTGGGACCAATCGGGCGGGTACTTCGTGCCCTTGGAGTTGCAGGCCAGATGGATCGCGTACACGTGGGGCGGCGCAATCCCAGCGCCGACGGAAGCGGACCAGCGTCGCGCGGTCCAGCTCTACCAGTCGAGACGTGGCCTGCCTCAGAAGAGCCGAATGAACGTCGCTGCCTTGGGTTTTGCGAGGGCGGCCCGGGTCGAGCCGCGCGTGGACGACTGGCCGGATCTGCGCCGCGCGCTGCTGTTCGGCCCACTCGCCCCGAGTCAGTTCCGGCTGCAGGGCCCAGACGCCCTGCCCGACGCCGCGGAGCGGTTCACGCGCGACGCCGCCGCGTTCGGCGCCATCACCTCGAACGACGACACCGAACGCGAACGCGCCTACTGGTCGCTGGTCCAGGCGGCGACCGTCACCTGATCAGGAGACGTGGCGCAGCTGGGCGGTGAACATCCACCGCTGCTTCTCCAGTCCCTCGAGGATGGTGTGCAGAATGTCGGCGCTCGTCGGGTCCTGAGCGTCGACCTCGTCGTGGAGTGCACGAATGACGTTGACCACTCCGAGGATTCGATCGGCGATGACGGCGACCGCGCGTTCGACGCCGACCTCACCGGCGGGGAAGGCCTCTAGCGAGGTGGTCGTGGCGACGGTGCCCGTGCGTCCGTCCGGGACGGACTCGAGGGCGCGCATGCGCTCGGCGACCGAATCGGCGTAGTCGCGGGCGGCGTCGACGAGCTCGTCGAGTTCCAGATGGGTGGACCGGAAGTTGGGGCCGACCAACGTCCAGTGCGCCTGCTTGGCCTGGTTCTGCAACTCCAGGAGTCCGACGAGAACGGTCTGTAGATCGGCGGCGAGGGTGGGCGACGCGACGAATTCGCCGGCGAGAACGTCGTGGTTGGTGATGGTCATCGTTCCTCCTAAGTGGTCGAGCTGTCCCCAGCCTACGCATTGTCTTGAGTTAGTCAATAAAAGGACTGAGTCATTTTTTTGGTTAGGTCATGCTAAGCTGAGCTCATGCCCGTCACCGACGCGAACACCCGGTACAAGCAGGAGCTGCGTGGTGCGTCATTGCGGGCGACCTCGGGCCGGATGGCCGTACTGCGCGCGCTGGAGGCCTCCCCGCACGCCACGGCGGAGACGGTGTTCGCGCTCATCTCCGGCGACCTGCCCGGTACGTCCCCGCAGGCGGTCTACATGGTCCTCAACGACCTGACCAGAGCCGGCCTGATCCGCCGGTTCGAACCGGCGGGCTCGGCAGCGCTGTACGAGCGGCGCATCGGCGACAACCATCACCACCTGGTCTGCGACTCCTGCGGCGCGGTGCAGGACGTCGACTGCGTGGTCGGCCAGGCCCCATGCCTCACCCCCAGCGGCGACGACGGTTTCCTGGTGCGCGAAGCCGAAGTCACCTTCTGGGGCCTCTGCGAGCGTTGTCAGACGAGCCCGGCCGCCGTCACGACCTGATCGCGAGGGTGGCGCGACCGATCGCGTCCACCCCCTCAGCTGGTGAGACTACGGTGGGCTAGCCAGACCCCGTGTCCCCCGCAGAAGGAGAGTCGCCACCCATGACCGTGACCGTCGGAATAGGACCGGTCAGCTTCGGCGACGTGGTGGCAGTTGCCCGCGAGGACGCCCAGGTGGTGCTCTCCGAGGAATCGGCCGCCGCCATCGACGCCAGCCGCGAGACGATCGAGGCGCTGGCCAACGACCCGACCCCGGTGTACGGCGTCTCGACCGGCTTCGGCGCTCTTGCGACGCGACACATCCCCAAGGAGAGCCGTACCCAGCTGCAGCGCAGTCTGATTCGCTCACACGCCGCGGGATCGGGCCCCGAGGTCGAGCGCGAGGTCATCCGCGCCATGATGCTGCTGCGGCTGTCGACGCTGGCCTCGGGACGCACCGGGGTCCGCCGCGAGACCGCCCAGGCCTATGCGGACCTGATCTCGACCGGGCTGACGCCGGTGGTGCACGAGTACGGCAGCCTCGGCTGCTCCGGTGACCTTGCACCCCTTGCGCACGTGGCACTTTCGGTGATGGGCGAGGGTTACGTGCGCACCCGCTCCGGCGAGATCAAGCCGTCGGCGCACGCCCTGGCCGAGCACGGCCTTTCCCCAGTCACGCTGGCCGAGAAGGAGGGCCTGGCCCTCATCAACGGCACCGACGGAATGCTCGGCCAACTGGTCCTCGCGCTGGCCGACCTCGAGCACCTGCTGCGGCTGGCCGACGTCGCGGCCGCCATGAGCGTCGAGGGTCAGCTGGGCACCGACCGCGTCTTCGCCGCCGACCTTCAACAGCTGCGGCCCCACCCCGGCCAGGGGGCGGCCGCGGCCAACATGACCCTCCTACTAGCGGGCTCAGGGGTCGTCGCCAGCCACCAGACCCCCGACTGCACGCGGGTCCAGGACGCGTACTCGCTGCGCTGCGCACCGCAGGTGGCGGGCGCGGCCCGCGACACCGCCGCGCATGCAAGGACGGTCGCCGAACGCGAACTCGCCAGTGTCATCGACAATCCCGTCGTCACGCTCGACGGTCGGGTCGAGTCCAACGGCAACTTCCACGGCGCGCCCGTGGCCTACGTGCTCGACTTCCTGGCGATCGTGGTGGCCGACGTGGCCAGCATCAGCGAGCGACGCACCGACCGCTTCCTCGACGTCAACCGCAGCCACGGCCTCAACCCGTTCCTCGCCCATGATCCAGGCGTCGACAGCGGCCACATGATCGCGCAGTACACCCAGGCCGGGATCGTCTCCGAACTCAAGCGACTGGCGAACCCCGCCAGCGCCGACTCGATCCCGTCGTCGGCGATGCAGGAAGACCACGTCTCCATGGGGTGGTCGGCCGCCCGCAAGTTGCGCCGCGCGGTCGACGGACTCACCACCGTGTTGGCGATCGAAGTGCTCACCGCCGCAAGGGGTCTGGACATGCGCCGGCCGTTGACGCCGTCACCCGCCACTGGCGCGGTGATCGCCGCGTTGCGGGAGCGGGTCGAAGGACCCGGCCCAGATCGCTTCCTCGCACCGGAGATCGCCGCCGCCGTCGGGCTGGCCCGATCCGGCGCCCTGGTCCGCGCCGCCGAAGGCGTCGTCGGCCCCCTGGCCTGACGCCATTCAGGCTGGGCCGTACAGGTTTCCGCGCCGGATGTCGTCGCGGCACTCGACGCGCGACTGGCCGGTCTGCTGGACGCAGACACGCACCTGCTCCTCGATGCCGTCGGGATAGACCTCGTCATTCGGTCCCGGGGTGACGGTCGGGGACGGGACGACGCCCGAGACGAGTGACCACATGATGGTGTTCGCCGGTGGCAGCTTGGCGCAGTAGGCCTTCTGCCCGGTGTCGGAAATGCCTGCGGCGCCGAGCACTTGGCAGTCCGCACCGACCAGCACCACCGGCATCGCGGGTGCAGACGCCGTCGGCTGCGCGGCCTTCGAGCTCTGGTCGCGCGCGATGAAGATGCCTGCGACCACACCCCCGATCAGCAGCACTGCGACGGCCGCCACGGCGGCGACGCCCAGCCACCACGTCCGGCCACGCGCGCTCTTCGCGGGAGAGCCCGACGATCCGAGCCGGCTGGCCAGCACCGTGTCGTCCACGCCGGAGGCGTCCAAATGCCCGTCGAGGTGCCGGGCCAACGCCTGGGCGAACTCGGTGCAGCTGTCGTAGCGGTCGGCTGGCGACTTCGCCAGCGCCTTGGCCAGCACCGGCCCCAGCTCGGACAGTTCGGGCTTGCGTTCGGCGATGGCCGGCGGCGGCGCACTCACGTGTCGACTGATGACGACGGCGGGGTTGCGGTCCTGGTACATGTGCGAACCGGTCAGCAACTCGAATGCCGTTGCAGCGAGCGAATATTGGTCGGCGCGACCGTCGAGCGTCTGGCCCATCAACTGTTCCGGCGCGGCGTAGGCCACCGTGCCGACCGCCATGTTCGTCTCGGTCAGCCCGCTCGCGTCGTCCACCCGTCGCGCAATGCCGAAGTCCGCAAGCAGTGCCCGCCAGCGGTCGGAGTCCATGTTGGCCAACAGGATGTTCGCGGGCTTGACGTCACGGTGCAGCAGTTGGCGTTGGTGCGCGTAGTCCAGCGCGTCGGCGACCGCGCCGACGATGCGCACCACGTCGGCGGGCGGCAACCCGCTGCGGTAGTCCTTCTCCTTCAGGAGTTGCCCGGCGTCGGTGCCCTCCACGTAGTCCATCGCGATCCACAGCCGGCCCTCGTCCTCGCCGCGATCGTGGACGGCGACGACGTTCTGGTGCCACAGCGCGGCGACGTTCTGGGCCTCGCGGTTGAACCGTTCGCGGTACTCGTCGTCACTCGAGACGGCCAACGCCATCACCTTCAACGCATCCTGACGCGGCAACCGGGGGTGTTGGGCCAGGTAGACCTCGCCCATGGCGCCGGCACCCAGCAGTCGCACGATGACGTAACCGGCGAACGTCGACCCGTCGGCGAGTGGCATGCGAGGCATCCTACTGAGGCGGCCCCGCCCGGCTACCGCAAACCGGTGTGGCTCACCCGTTGGGGGCGGAGAGGTCGTACACCGTGACGGTCCCGACGGTCTTCGGAGCGAAGTTGGCGGCCACCCAGGTGGCGATGTCGGCGTGCGCCGACCGACCGCCGAATCCACCGGGCCGGTGGTCGGCCGGGTGGGCGACGTAGTAGCCGATCCGGTGGTTGGCGACGTCCTGCTGGAACTGACCCAGCGTCGGAGTCGGGTCGCTGCCGCCGAAGCCGCCGATCGCCATCACCGCGGTGTCGGTGGCCAGCTCGAGGCTCGCCGCGGCGGAGGAGCGGTCGACGGCCGCCGAGAAATCGGTGTGGGTCGCGCGCAGCATGGCGTCCAGTTGTGCGTCGTCGTCGTCTTGATCCCATCCCCCATGGCGTTGCCCGCCTGCGGCAGCGGGCCCGACCATGGGCATCCCGCCGGTGTGCGGCTGGCCGAGGGTGGCGACCGTGTAGGCACCGGTACCGAGCACGGCGCCGACCAACCCGACGGCCAGCGCGGCGACGGACAGGTGTCGCCCTGCCCGAGGCCTTAGCGAGACGACGAGCCCGACGGCCGCGATCGCGCTCACCGCGAGGATCGTCCACCGCAGCGCGGGCAACCACTCGGCGTTGCGCCCGAGAAGCCACCAACTCCAGACCCCGGTGCCGAGGATCATCGCAACCAGACCACCGCGGCCGAGCCAGGAGTCACGTCGGCCCCACGCCTCACCGACGCCCAGCGCGACCATGCCACAGACCGCGGGCACGAAGGACAGGCAGTAGTACGGGTGAACCATGCTCTTCATGTAGCTGAGCACCAGCCCGTCGACCAACATCCAGACACCGAACACGACGGCGCCGGCGCGGGTCAGGTCGGTGCGCGGGGCGCGCCCCCGCGAGACGAGCACCAGCACCAGCGCCACCAGCGCCGCGGGCAGCAGCCAGCCGATCTCGAAGCCGAACTCCCCGGTGAACAGCCGGGTCAGACCCTGCGAGTTGGCACCCATCCCGCCGAAGCCGCCGTGATGGCCGTTGTTGACCTCGAACGGGGTGTCCGCCGCCGCGCCGACCACCGGGTTGAGGTGAAAACCGTTGTTGCCCTTGCCGAGAACGCGGGCGAAGCCGTTGTATCCGAGGACCAGGTTCATGAAGTTGTCGTCGGTGGACCCGGCGATGTACGGCCGCGACGACGCAGGCCACAGCAGGGTGAGGACGACGAACCACCCCGCCGAGACCAAGAAGGCGCCCAGTGCGCCAAGGAGGTGCAGCACCCGCCTGCCGAAGGTGGTCGGCGCGGCGATCAGGTACATCAGGCCGATTGCCGGCATCACCATGATGCCTTCGAGCATTTTCGCGAGGAACGCGAATCCGAGGGCGACGCCGGCCAACGCGAGCCACGTCGCGCCGGCACGCTCGAGCGCCCGCACCGCGCAGTAGACCGCGGCCGTCATCAGCAACACCATGACCGCGTCGGGGTTGTTGAACCGGAACATCAGCGCCGCGACGGGAGTCAGGGCGAAGGCGAACCCGGCGAGCAGTGCCGCGTTCGGCCCGCCGACGCGCCGGACCGCCGCGTACAGCAGGGCGACCGTGGCGACGGCCATCAGCGCCTCGGGTATCAGCATGCTGGCGCTGCTGAAACCGAAGATCTGTCCGGACAGTCCCATCACCCACTGCGACACCGGCGGCTTGTCGACGGTGATGAAGTTCTGGGTGTCCAACGACCCGAACAGCAGCGCCTCCCAGTTCTTCGAACCGGCTTGCGCGGCGGCGGCGTAGAACTGGTTGCCCATCCCGTTGACGGTGATGTTCCACAGGTAGGTGACGGCGGTGAGCACCAGCAGAACGGCGAAGCCGACACGGTCCCGGCGTTCCCGCGGCGGCGCCGCTTCTGGCCATTCGTCACTCGCCGGGACGGGCAATTCCAATGTCGTTGTCACACTGACAGTTAGACAGGCTGACCGTCGGTGAGCCTGTGAGGTCCACCCGAAATCGCTGAGATGGGTGAATCGAAACGCCCCACGTGGCAAGCGCCATACACTCGCACCATCACCGGGAAACATGCTCGACGAGGAGCTTGAACACATGACGATGACCGAACCGGACGTCCAGGCCAGCACATCCTTCGACGACGACCTCGCCGCGACGCAACGGTACTTCGACAGTCCGCGCTTCGAAGGGATCGTCCGCCTGTACACCGCGCGGCAGGTCGCCGAGCAGCGCGGCACCATCCCGACGGACTATCCGGTGGCCCGCGAGGCGGCCGGTGCGTTCTACACCCGCCTGCGCGAACTCGGCGCCCAGCAGAAGAGCATCACCACCTTCGGCCCCTACTCGCCAGGGCAGGCCGTGACCATCAAGCGGATGGGCATCGAGGGCATCTACCTCGGCGGCTGGGCGACGTCGGCGAAGGGCTCGATCAGCGAGGACCCGGGGCCCGACCTCGCCAGCTACCCCCTGAGCCAGGTGCCCGACGAAGCCGCCGGGTTGGTGCGGGCGCTGCTCACGGCGGACCGCAACCAGCAGTACCTGCGCCTCAAGATGACCCCCCAACAGCGGGCCGCCACGCCAGCGGTCGACTACCGGCCGTTCATCATCGCCGACGCCGACACCGGCCACGGCGGAGACCCGCACGTGCGCAACCTGATTCGCCGCTTCGTCGAGGCAGGCGTTCCCGGTTACCACATCGAAGATCAACGGCCGGGCACCAAGAAGTGCGGCCACCAGGGCGGCAAGGTCCTTGTGCCGTCCGACGAGCAGATCAAGCGCCTCAACACCGCGCGCTTCCAACTCGACATCATGCGGGTGCCCGGCATCATCGTGGCCCGGACCGACGCCGAGGCGGCGAACCTGATCGACAGTCGCGCCGACGAGCGCGACCAGCCGTTCCTGCTCGGCGCGACCAACCTCAAGGTCCCGCCGTACAAGGCCTGCTTCCTGGCCCTGATGCGCAGCTTCCACGCCCAGGGCGTCACAGACCTGCGCGGTCACCTGCTCTACGCATTGCCCGACGGTGAGTACGCGGCCGCCGACGCATGGCTCGAACACCACGGCGTCGCCAAGCTCGTCACCGAGGCTGCGGCGCGATGGAAGACGGGCGACGAGACCTCGGTAGACGACCTCTTCGACACCGTCGAGTCGCAGTTCGTCGACGCGTGGCAAGCCGACGCGGGCCTCGAGACCTACGGCGAGGCAGTGGCCGAGATGGTGGCCTTCCGCGAGCGCGAGGGCGAACCGGTGGCACTGACCCCGGCGCAATGGCGCGAGTTCGCCAAGACTGCGTCGCTCTACGCCGCGCGCGAGAAGGCCAGGGAACTGGGCGTCGACGTGCCGTGGGACTGCGAACGGGCCAAGACCCCGGAGGGCTACTACCAGGTGCGCGGCGGCATCCCCTACGCGATCGCGAAGTCGTTGGCGGCCGCGCCGTTCGCCGACATCCTGTGGATGGAGACCAAGACCGCCGACCTGGCCGACGCCAGGGAGTTCGCCCGGGCGATCCGCGCCGTCTACCCCGACAAGATGATGGCCTACAACCTGTCCCCCTCGTTCAACTGGGACACCACCGGCATGACCGACGACGAGATGCGCGCCTTCCCCGAGGAGATCGGGAAGATGGGCTTCGTCTTCAACTTCATGACCTACGGCGGCCACCAGATCGACGGCGTCGCCGCCGAGGAGTTCGCCACCGCCCTTCGGCAGGACGGCATGCTTGCGCTGGCGCGCCTGCAACGCAAGATGCGGCTCGTCGAATCGCCGTACCGCACCCCGCAGACGCTGGTCGGCGGCCCGCGCAGCGACGCCGCCCTGGCCGCGTCGTCGGGGCGTACCGCCACCACCAAGTCGATGGGCAAGGGCTCCACCCAGCACCAACACCTGGTCCAGACCGAGGTGCCGAAGAAACTGCTGGAGGACTGGCTGGCGCTGTGGGGCGAGCACTACCAGCTCGGCGAGACGCTGCGCGTGCAGTTCCGACCGCTACGCGCGGGTGGCGAAGTGCTCGAGTTGGGCATCTACGGCGACGGCGAGGACAAGCTCGCGAACGTGCTCGTCGACCCCATCAAGGATCGCAACGGCCGCAGCATCCTTACGGTGCGCGACCAGAACACCTTCGCCGGGCACCTGCGCCAGAAGCGGCTCATGACCCTGGTGCACCTCTGGCTGATCAACAGGTTCAAGGCCGACGCGGTTTACTACGTGACGCCGACGGAGGACAACGTCTACCAAACGGAGAAGATGAAGTCGCACGGCATCTTCTCCAACGTCCACGAGGACGTCGGCGAGATCGTCGTCGCCGACGTCAACCAGCCGCGCATCGACGAGTTGTTGGCGCCGGACCGCGAGGCGCTGATGCGGTTGGTTCGCAAGGAAGACTGACTCCCCCGCGGTTTGGGCGCGGAAACTGTCGCTGAGCGAACGTTTCCGCGCCCAAACCGCGGTTTCAAAGGGAGTTCACAGGCGGCGCTTCGGCGCTCATTACCTTGCGCCAGCACGCTGGAGCCATGATCGCTTCCTTGCTCGCCGTCGCCGTCGGACTCGGCGTCATGGTCCTCGTGGAGCTGAACTGGCAGCGCGCGCTCAACTCCGCTACCGACGCCGGCCTGGTCGCCAGGCCCACCGGAGAAGTGACCCTCGTACCGTAGGTGTCAGCCGGCGGGCAGGTACGTCCGCTGCGCCCACTGGAACGCCTGCCAGCCCGCGACCTCGTCGAACTCGTCGTGGACGCGCCCGGCCATTTCCGCGCTGATCGGGACGGCGTCGCGCGCCTTTACCTGAACCTCGGCGCAGCGCTCCATCAACATGAAGAAGCCCACCGCCGAGTCGACCGTGGCCCCGACCGTCAGCAGGCCGTGGTTGCGCAGGATTACTCCGCGGGCCTCGTCGATGGCGGCCGCGATGCGCTTGCCGCCGTCGAGCGACGCGATGCTGACTTCCTCGTCGTCGAAGATCTCGTGGTCGCCGAAGAACGCGCACGCCTCCTGAGAGATCGGCGCCAGCTTGGTGACCGTCGCCGAGAACGGCGTGCCGTACGGGGTGTGGAAGTGCACCGCCGCGACGACGTCGGGACGAGCCTCGTGCACGGGAGCGTGAATATGGAACGCGGCCACGTTGATGTGTCCGCCTCCCTCGATCGTGCCGTCGGGGCGGACCAGCACGAGGTCGTCGGTGGTCATGACGCGGAACGGGACGCCATACCGGGCCAACCAAAAGCAATCCGGCCGCTCGGGATCACGCGCCGAGATGTGCCCGTCGCCCAGTGACCCCCACCCCATCGCGCCAATCACCCGGTACGCCAGGGCAAGACGACGCTTGCGGTGGTCCCGGAGTTCGGCGGGATCGGCGATGTCCGGCTCGAAGGCGGAAGGGTCCAGGAAGGGGGCTGCGAAGCCGCGCTCTGTCGAAGTTTCCGTCACCCCTGCACGCTATGCCAGGCACCGAATACTAACCACTGATCTTGATATTCGATTACTGTTCCCCGCGTGCTAACTGGCCGTTCCCGTGAGTGTGCCGATCGCGGTCTGCCCGTCGGCCCGTCGACGCGAGGCTGACCGTGCTGTCCGCGGTACTGCGTCGGCTCCACTCCGAGGATCGCTACTACTGGATCACCTCGATGCTGGCGGCGAGGGGCCATCAGCGCGCCACCTGCCGGCTGACCGCCCTCAACATCTTCGGCTGCGGCGCCCTGCCACTGCTGCTGATGCTCGGCGATCACGGCCCGACGGGTGCGCGCGACCGTTCGATCGCCGTCGCGGCGTTCGCGTGCTGCGTTGCCTTGTCCACGATCTGGTTGAGGTCGAGTTGGCCCACGCGCAAGCTGTCCCAGCTGTCCACTCTGATCGTGAGCATCCTGGTGAGCGTCGCCTGTCTCATCGAACGCGATCCCGCCATCGGCCTGATCGGGGCTACCGCATTCATCGCCGTGTCTGCGTTCGCCGCCGTGTTCCATGCAGGATGGCTGTTGGCCTACACCTGGATCGTCGGAGTCGCGACACTCGTGGTGCAGTCGGTGCGCTTCGCCGGTGTGGCGCCCGAGGTCACCGTGACGGTGGTGGCCTTGTTCGCTCTGGTCAACGCCTTCGTGGTGTTCTGCTGTCGCAGCGTTGTTCGGTTGGTGGACAACGACGTTCACTACGGCGAGCTCGAACCGTTGACCGGGCTGCTGACGCGTGACGCCTTTTCGGACCGCATCGCGACCATCGTCGCCCGCGACAGGGACGACGACCGCTTCCTGGCCATCGTGGTGGTCAGCCTCGACAGCTTCTCGCTGCTGACCGCGATCGGCGGCGACGCGGGCGGCAATCAGGCCAGGGTGGCGATCGGGCAGCGGCTACGCGAGACGCTGCGGCGCGACGCGATCCTCGCCCACGTTGGCGAATCCGAGTACCTCGTCGCCGACACGTTCGTCAGCACCGACGCCTCGGTGCTGACCGACCGACTGCAGCACACCGTGCGCACCGCCCCATACCGACTCACCGCAAGCATCGGCACCGTGGTCACGCCACTGGGCGAACTCGTCGGGCACCCGCCGCACGACGTCGTCGAGGAACTCATAACGATCGCCACCTCGAACGTGTACTTCGCCCGTCGTAGCGGCGGCCAGCGCACCGAGACCACCGTCAACCCCCAGCTCACCTCGCTGAGGAACGCCGACGAGTGGGACGACGACGATCTGACGGCCTAGCGGTGACGCATCGGTGGAGAGATCATTCGGGCTGCTCCACTCTGCGCGTACCGTGACCGCTTCTCGCACTTCTTCGCAGTGACCGCAGAGTCGAGGCAGGCAGTCCGACGGGCCGGTCGACGGCCGGGGGAATGACGCTGTATCGTCACCGACGTGAACATCGGCACGCGCAGCTATTGGCGCTTTATCTCGGCTCCGGGTGGAGCCTGCGATAAGGCGCTTTAGACTCAACGCGCGATACGCCACCCGGAGCCCAGCAGTGACCACATGGTCGCTGCTTTCGTCATTTCAGGGCTCCGGTTCCTCCACGGGTGAGCCCTGAGAACCACTCACAGGAAGCCCGACACATCGTGACCATCACCAGCCCCGCCGCAGACGTCGCAGAAGCGCAGACCACCTCCGACCGGCGGATCGTGTCCTTCCGGCCAGTGCCGCCACCCGCGCAGATCCTGGCCGAGCTCCCCCTCGACCACGACGGCGCCGCGGCGGTTCAGCGCCACCGCGACGAGATCACCGAAATCCTCGCCGGTCGTGACGACCGACTGCTCGTCGTCGTTGGCCCCTGCTCGGTCCACGACCCGGTAGCCGCGCTGGACTACGCGAACCGGCTGGCGCCCTTGGCCGACGCCTACGCCGACCGGCTCAAGGTCGTCATGCGGGTCTACTTCGAGAAGCCCCGCACCACCGTCGGATGGAAGGGTCTGATCAACGACCCCGGCATGGACGGCACATACGACGTCGAGCGAGGATTGCGCACCGCCCGCGCACTGCTGCTCGACATCGGCGCGATCGGGCTCGCGGTGGGCTGCGAGTTCCTTGAGCCGACGAGCCCGCAGTACATCGCCGACACCGTGGCGTGGGGCGCGATCGGGGCCAGGACCACCGAGTCCCAAATTCATCGGCAGTTGGCCTCCGGACTGTCGATGCCCGTCGGATTCAAGAACGGCACCGACGGCAACGTTCAGCCGGCCGTCGACGGCGTGAGAGCCGCTGCGGCACAGCACGTCTTCTTCGGAATCGACGACCTCGGCCGCGGCGCCATCGTCGAGACCGCGGGCAATCCCGACTGCCACCTGATCCTGCGCGGTGGATCCTCGGGACCCAACTACGACGCCAGCTCCGTCGCCGCGGCGATCGAGGGCGTGGTCGCCGCGGGGCTTCCCGGCAACGTCATGATCGACTGCTCGCACGCCAATTCGGGCAAGGATCACGTGCGACAGGCCGTCGTCGCCGACGAGATCGCCGCGCGGATCGCCGCCGGGGAGCAGGGCATCAGCGGGTTGATGCTGGAGAGCTTCCTGGTGGCCGGCGCCCAGCCCGTCAGCGGGCATCTCGTCTACGGCCAATCGGTCACCGACGCGTGCATGGACTTCACCACCACCGCCGGAGTACTCGGACGTCTGCACGACGCGAAAGCCCGATAGCCCCAACGTGACTCGCTTCTTGTCGCCGCTGATCCTCCTGGCGGTCATCGCCGTCCCGGTCGTCGGGTGGTTCGTCGGCGGCTGGGCGGGCGGTACGACGCTCGTCGTCTACTGGTTCGAGACGGTGGCCGCCTCGGTGTTCGTCTGTGCCCGCATCCTCCTGCACCGACGCTGGACACCTCGGCAGGGGCACTTCAGGTATCAGGCGGGCGGGTCGACTCGGCGCGGTACGCAGCGGTCGTCCTTCCTCGCGGGCTTCGCGGTGACCAGTTTCGGATTCTGCGCCGCCCACGCCGTGTTCCTCTGCGCCATCCTGTTCCTGCTTGGCAAGGAGGACAATCGTGAACTCGCCCACGTCGACTGGCGCACAGCGATTTTCGGCTGCCTGATCGTCCTGGGGTTTCTGACCGCGGATTTCGCGATGGATCTACTCAGCCTGAGGCGCTGGTCGTTCTGGCGGCTCGAACAGCTCACCCATCGAGGACTGAGCCGGGTGGTCGTGGTCCATCTCACGCTCGTCTTCGGACTGATCGGGATCGCGCTGACCGGTGCCGCCGACGCGTTGTTCGGCATCTTCGTCGCCATCAAGACCCTGGCCGCGATGAGCACCGCACTGCCGCAGTGGGAGCCCCGGCAGGCGCCGAAGTGGTTGAGCTCCATGATGAATCGCGTCCCCCGGGTCCGCTCCGACGAGCGGTTCGAGGACTCCTGGACGAAGGACCGCGACGCCGAGATCGCCCGCCGCGAGCGCAACGAGGGATTGTGGGTCAGCCCGTGACGTCGGCGTGCATGTGCAAGCCGGCGTTCTGCCGCATCTGACCGAGGATCCGCACCACCACCTGGGCGGCCAGCCACAGCGCCACCCGATCGTCGGGACCGACGTCGGCCAGCATGTCGGCGATCCGCTGACGGCGGACGTCGGCCCGCCCGTCCCACAGCCGCCTGCCTGCCTCGCCGATCACGACCACTGACGCGCGGCCGTCCTCGGGGTCGCTTCTCCTCTCCACCAACCCTTGGCGCTCCAGGCGCTGAATCAATTGCGTCATCGCCGATTGACTGGCGCCCTCTGCCTCGGCCAGAGCCGTCACGCGCATCGGTCCTTCACGGTTCAACCGATTCAGCGCCAGAGTGGCGCTGGCACTCAACTCGTCGCGGTCGGCCAGGTATCGCCACATCGTGTCCGCACCCATTTCGACCATCTCGGAGATGACGTCGGCCCCGCCGGCAAGTTCCATGGTCGATTTATATCACTCGAATGATGCACTGAGCGCGCGGCAACGCACTCGACCGCTGGTTTATTCCGACAGCGTTGCCTGTCTCCACCAGCGATATTCGTTCCTGTAAGAGTGCTGTGTGCCGAGCCGCTCGGATTGAACAATTGATCGTTCATGGGATATAAATCGTCGGTGCCAATGGGCCGAGGGGTGAACGGATGAGCCGACGATCGAGGGCCAGGACTCTCCTGGAACGAGGCTGGCTGCCACTGGTCGCCGTCATCGCGGTCACCGTCGGCGGGGTGAGCATGTGGAAGGTGCACCAGGCGTCGGCACCCGGACCGGTGATCACCGTCAACGGTCCTCAGGCCCCGCCGGAGTTCGTCCCCAAACAGCTCACCTACGAACTGGACGGCTCACTCGGCGGCAGCGGCATGCTCTCCTACCTCGACGTCGACGGCCATCCCCACACGGTCAACCTCGACACGCTGCCCTGGTCGCACACCGAGACCACCACGCTCACCGTCGTCTCGGGCAGCATCTCGGCCCAGGTCCACGGCGGCGACGTGCACTGCCGAATGTTGGTCAACGGCGTCGTCCGCGACGAACAGTTCGCCACCCGTGAGGACGCCGACGTCACCTGCCGGGTGAAGTCCGCGTGAGCGCGCACCGGGCGAAACGTCCGTTCGTCGCGAGAACCGTTCGGCTCCTCGCCATTCCGATCATCGTGTTCTGGGGCCTGATCGCCGTCACGACGAACACCTTCATCCCGAAGCTCGAGGACGTCGCCGCCGAGCTCGCGGGCCCGATGATCCCGACCTACGCGCCGTCGCAGGCGGCGATGCTGCACATCGGTGAGAAGTTCCAGGAGTCGACGTCCACCAGCCTGACCATGGTCGTGCTCGAAGCGGACCACCCGCTGAACGACGCCGACCATCAGTACTACGACGATCTGATGCTGCGGCTGAAGAACGACCCCAAGCACGTGCAGTACGTCATGGATCTGTGGGGCAAGCCGTTCTCCGCCGCAGGCGCCCAGAGCGTCGACGGCAAGTCCACGTTCGTGCTGCTCCGCCTGGCGGGCGACATCGGCCAGATCGAAGCCAACCAGTCAGTCGACGCGGTGCGCGCCATCGTCGCCAACGACACCCCGCCGCCGGGCCTGAGGGCCTACGTCAGTGGCGCGGCACCGCTGGCGTCGGACACGCTGGCCATCGCCAACTCCAGCCTCAACAACATCACCATCGTCACGATCTTCCTGATCATCGCCATGCTGTTGTTGGTCTACCGCTCCCCAAGCACGGTGCTGATGCCGCTGGCCACCGTGCTGTTCGAGATGCTCATCGCCAAGGGGATCGTCTCCACCCTTGGCCATTTCGGCGTCATCCCGCTGTCGTCGTTCGCGGTGAACATCGTGGTGGCCCTGACGCTGGGCGCCGGAACCGACTACGGAATCTTCCTGATGGGCCGCTACCAGGAGGCCCGCCAACTCGGCGAGACCCGGGAAGAGGCGTACTTCACCGCCTACCGCAGCGTGACGCCCATCATCGTCGGCTCGGGACTGACCATTGCCGGCGCCGGATTCTGCTTGAGCTTCGCTCGCCTCGACTACTTCCACACCATGGGCCCGGCCGTCGCCATCGCCATGCTGGTGACCATCACGGCGGCGCTGACGCTCGGCCCGGCGATCCTCACCGTCGGCAGCCTCTTCGGGCTCTTCGACCCAAAACGGTTGGTACGCGGGCACCTCTACCGACGGATCGCGGCCAGCGTGGTCCGGTGGCCGGTGCCCATCCTCGCGGCCAGTTGTGCCGTTGTCATGATCGGGGCGCTCTTCGTTCCGACCTACCGCGTCAGCTACGACGACCGTGCGTACCAACCGACCGACGCCGCAGCCAATCAAGGATTCGCGGCCTCGGACCGGCACTTTCCCCAGAGCAAGCTGTTCAGCGAAATGCTGATGGTCGAGTCCGACCACGACATGCGCAACTCCGCCGACTTCATCTCACTGGACCGGGTGGCGGGCGCCCTCATCCGCGTTCCCGGCGTCGCCATGGTTCAGAGCATCACCCGACCGCTGGGCCGGCCACTCGACCGCGCCACCCTGCCCTACCTGTTCACGACCCAGGGCGGGGCCAGCGGGCAACAGCTGCCCTTCAACCAGCGGTCCAACGCCGACACCGACGAGCAGGCCCGGATCCAGGCGGACACCGTCGCGACCTTGAGCAAGACCATCGACCTCAACCAGAAGCTCGCCGACGACCTGCACGCCACGGTGCTCACCTTCGAGAACCTGCAAGCCGTCACCGAGGAGATCAACGCCGACATCTCCAATCTCGACGACACGTTCCGGCCGCTGAAGAGCTACTTCTACTACGAGCCACACTGTTTCGACATCCCGCTCTGCTACGCCTTCCGTTCGCTGTTCGACGGCTTGGACGGCATCGACAGTCTGCGCGAGCAGATCGGCAACGCCGTCACCGACTTTCAGGCCGTCGACGCGCTGATGCCACAACTGGTGGCCCAGTTGAAGATTCAGCGCGACCAGACGCAGATGCTGCAGTCCGTCATCGTGCAGTCCTACGGCCCGGCGCATCTGCAGTCCACCCAGACCGGCCAGACGTTCGACGACTTGATCAACGTGGGCAACGACTTCGACGCCTCCCGAAGCGATTCGTTCTTCTACATGCCCAGGGAGGCCTTCGACAACGACGACGTCAAGGCAGGCATGCAGTTGATGATGTCGCCGGACGGCAAGGCCGCCCGCTTCATCGTCACCCACGAGGGCAACGCCATGGGCCCCGAAGGGGTCGAACACGTGGAGAAGTTTCCCGAGGCCATCCAAATCGCGCTCAAGGAAACGTCGTTGGCGGGCGCCAAGATCTACATCGGCGGTGCGGGGTCGAACAACCTGGACATCAAGAGCTACGCCGCGTCGGATCTGCTCATCGTGGCAATCGCCGCCTTCATCCTGATCTTCCTCATCATGCTGTTCATCACGCGAAGTCTGATGGCCGCGTTGGTGATTCCCGGCACGGTCGCGTTCTCGTTCGCCGGCGCGTTCGGGTTGTCCGTACTGGTGTGGCAGCACCTGATCGGCCTGCACCTGCACTGGCTGGTGCTGCCGATCACGTTCATCATCCTGGTGGCCGTCGGGTCGGACTACAACCTGCTGCTGATTGCGCGCGTGAAGGAGGAGTTGGGGGCAGGGCTGCACACCGGCTTGATCAGAGCGCTGGGAAGCACCGGCGGCGTGGTGACTTCGGCCGGCCTGGTGTTCGCGTTCACCATGCTGGCGATGCTGACCAGTGACCTGCGGACCATCGGCCAGGTCGGCACGACGGTGTGCATCGGTCTGCTGTTGGACACGCTGATCGTGCGCTCGTTCATCGTGCCGTGTCTGCTGCGACTCTTCGGGCCGTGGTTCTGGTGGCCGACACTCGTCCGCAGACGCCCGCTGCGGCAGGTCTCGGATTTCGGAGTGCGCCAATGAGTTCGGCTCCGTGGGCCCTGCTGGCGACGATCGCCCTCGTGGCCGTCGTGGTGTTCGCCGCCCTCGCGTCGGTGGGCGTCGCGCGTCTGGTGCGTCGACCGACGATGCCGCTGAGCGAGCACATCGGCGCGACACAAACCGCGTTGACGAAGCTCCGCAAGCGCGAGCCGATGACCGACGAGGAAGTGGCCCTGGCCAGGCAGACGACGTCGGACCGTGGCTCGTTCCTGGCGCTCTGCATCCCGGCGACCATCTTCAGCATCGGGTGCTTCTACGTCTTCGGGAGCCTCGAGCACCTGCACGGTGCCACGCCGTCGGAGCGGACGTTTCTCGGAGTGATCCCGATGTTCACCTCGACCAACCTGTTCCTGCGAATGATCAAGAGCGCCAGCCTAAGACGACGGCTGAAGACGAGCACCCCTCCGGCAGGCGCCGGAGGGGTTCCTCCCATCGCGCAGGACTCAGACCGTGGGGCTGATCCGCTCGGGAAGACCCAGTAGCGCCTTGCCGAGGACCTCGTACCCCACGGTGGCGTTCTGTCCCGCGTGTCGGGCGATGACGTTCGCATCACGCCACACCTGCTGCATCGGGCTGGACTCGGCGAATCCGCCCGCGCCGTACAGGTCGGCGGCAATGTTGACCGCCTCCAGCGCGTGGGTCATGGCATAGCCGCACTGGGCCCGGATGTGTGCCCGCGCAGCGTAATCGGGCCGAAGTCCACGCACCGCCGCGGCGTCGAGCTCGTCGACGACGTGCTCCGCGTGCAGGCGGGCGGTCTGCAACGCGAGGGTGGCCCTGGCGAGTTGAATCTGCACGCCCACCGAGTCGGCTTGCCGGTGGTAGACGGTGTGGTGCAGCGGCTTGGCGTCGGCCTTCTCGGTGGCCAGGGCCAGTGCGGCCCGACCCAAGCCCAGCAGTGGGGACAGAATCGACAGTGAGAGAACCGATCCCGTGTGCGGCCGGTCGCCCACCTCGTCGGCACCGTCGGCCGCCCCGCCGTCGGCGATGTCGGACAGTCGGATCGTGCGGTGGGCGGGAACGAACACGTCCTTGGCGGCTAGGTGATGTGATCCCGTGCCCCGCATGCCGACGGTGTGCCAGGTGTCCTCCACGGTGAGCTGCGACATGGGGACCAGGCACAGCAGCACGTCTGGAGTGCCCGCGTCGTCGGGGACCAACGCGCCCACCGCCGCCCACGTGGCATGCGGCGAACCGGATACGTAGGGCCAGCGTCCGGTGACGAGCAGTCCACCGTCGACGCGCTTGGCAGGTGTCGGGGTGATGCTGCCGGCGATCCGCGCGTCCGGGTCATCGCCGAAGACGTCCTCCCGGGCGCGTTCGGAGGCCAGCCCGACCAGCCAACCCGCCACCGCACCGAGGCTGACGACCCAGGCAGCCGAACCGTCGACCTCGGCGAGCGTTTCGGTCACGGTCAGCAGGGTCCGCAGATTCGCCTGCTGACCACCGAACCGCCTGGGCACCAGCAGACCGAACAGTCCCGCCTCGGTCAACGCCGCGATCACCTCGTCGGGCTGGCGACGATGCAGGTCGCCGTACCCGGCGTGCTTGCGCAGCAGCGGCTGCAGCGCCACCGCCCGTGCCACCAGTTCTTCGGACGTCGCGACGGAATGTGCGTCGACGGAGGTGTGAACGCTCATGACAGGACCTTTCGGGGTGTGACTCAGGGGGTGGGTGCTGGATTGTGTTGCGGCACGGCGACTTCCGTCACAGTGGGATGAAGGTGTCAAAGAACCAGAATCCCCAGCTGCCACGTCCGCGGTCGAAGAACGGCTCCACGCGTGAGCCGCGGTAGCTGAAGGGGCGGTGATCGCGGCGTCCGTCGTCGAATCCGCGCTGATCCCATCGCCGGTCGTCGAACCTGAACCCGCCCCGGCCGTCGTGGCGGCCGTCGCCGCCTCGGCCCTGGCAGAAGTGCCCGAAGCACCGGTCCTGATGAAATCCGCCGCTGTCGGCCAGTGCGGTTCCAGCACCTGCCCCCAGCCCGAGGGTGGCCGCGCTCAGCGCGCCTGCGATCGCTACTCGTGCGGTGATCTTCGCCAGTTTCATGCTGCGTTCTCCTTCGACGTTCCAACGAGGCCCCGCCCAGCCGACTCACAGAGTCGACCATCCGACGGGGTGCGATCCGTCGACCGCAAGTCGTTGTCGTGCAACGCTTCCTGGTGACCGAATCGCATGAACCCAGCATGTACGGACCTGGGCCGCGTCACGTGAAGAGAACGTGGAGAACGGATAGAGAACGCCCTCGGCTCAGCCGAGGGCGTTGGCTTGCGTCAGGGCTTGAGCCACCGCCACTGCGCCGTCAACCAGCCCTGGGCGCCGGGGAGCCGGTCGCGCACCGCGGCGACGACGCCCGGCCAGAGCAGGTCGTCGTAGTCGTCACCCGACAGCCAGCCGCCGGACTTCACCTTCGGCAACCAGGCGTCGACGTCGGCGGCGACGCTGTCGTAGTCATGCCGGGCGTCGAGGTGCACCCATGCCAGCGAGCCGTCGACGAAGAAGTCGGCGGCCTTCGGCGACGAGCTGATGAAGACGTGGACGTCGTCGGCGAACCCGCAGGCGATCACGTTGCGGTGCAACAGCCCTGCGAACGTCCCACCACCGTATTCGACCGCCGGGCCGTGAGCGTTCTCGTTGGCCAGGCCTTCCTCGCCGCTGCCGCGGCAGGTGTCGACGCCGACGACCGTGAAGTCGCGCCCCGAGGTGCGCACCACGTCGGCGAGCGAACACAGGCTTCGGCCGAGATAGGAGCCGACCTCGACGAAGGTGCTGCCCTCTTCGAACACCTCGACGGCTTCCTGCTGGCCTTCGCGCCAGTGAAACCAGCCGGGGATGTCCGACCAGTGGTTGACGTCTGCGGCGAATGCGTCCTTCGGTGGGTGGGTCACCGAGAGGCGGTTCCCCGTTCGGGGCGCCGATAACCTCATCGGCACTCGGGTACGTTGATGGAAGGCCGCCACGACGGCAGGAGTTCGATGACGAAGTACGCCCCGATGGCGACGTCGCTTACCACCCACCGCCTCGACTTGCGAGCGCGCGACGAAGGCGACGCGGAGTGGAATCACGAACTGCTCGGTGAACACGACGGCGGCACCGCGTTCTCGGTGGACGACGTGCGCACGCGACTGGTCGAGCAACGAGTCCTGGCTCTGGACAGCGGTATTCGACTGCTGACCATTCGCCGCCGCTCCGACGACGTACCCATGGGATACTGCGGGCTGATCGTCGGCAGATGCAGCCACGACGAGCCCGAGATCGTCTACGAGCTGTTGACGCGGTTCCACGGTCACGGCTACGCCACCGAGGCCGCCCGCGCCGTGCTGGATGCGGCATTCGCCACGGGTCGCAGCCGCATCTGGTCGACCGTTGGCGCGTGGAACACGCCGTCGCTGCGCGTGCTGGAGAAGATCGGCTTCCGCCGCGACCACGAGACCGTCAATTTACACCGCGGCGTCGTGGTCTACCTGGTCTGTGACGCCGTCCCGACGTGACGGATCTTCGGGCCGTGGTCTTCGACTGGCGCGGCACCTTGGTGACGACGCTGGCCGCCGAGGCGTGGGTCGGCGAGGCCCTGGCCCTGCTGGGCCGCGACCGGGACGCCGACTCGGTGGCGCAGGTACTGACCGCGATCTCACGCGCCGACGGCGAACCAAGCCGACTCGAAGCCGACGGCGTCGACTGCGACGCGCGGCGGCACCGGGACACCTACTACGCCGTGTTCTCCGACGCCGGCCTGGACGACGACCTGTCGGATGCGCTGTACGCGGTCGAGTCGGATCCGAGGCACAACCACTTCGCCGACGACGTCGCCGAGACGCTGCGCTGGGTGGCGGCCCGTGGATGCAGGGTCGCCATCTTGAGCGACATCCACTTCGACCTCAGACCGGTCTTCAACGCGGCGAATCTGGACCGTTTCGTCGACGGGTACGTGCTGTCGTTCGAATGCGGTGTGCAGAAACCGGATCCGGCCATCTTTCGCGCGGCGCTCGACGCTCTGGGTTCGCGCCCCGAGCGGACGTTGATGGTGGGTGACCGTGCCTCGCACGACGGCGCTGCGGTCGAACTGGGGATGCCGACACTGCTCGTCCCGACGTTGACCAATCCGGCGCAACGACGGCTCGACGTGGTGCGGAACCTCGTCGGGCGTTAGCCCGCCGGCCTACTGATGTGCACCATCTGAGTGGTATGCGCGCACAACGTGTTCGCGTCGTCGTGGACTTCCGTCCTGACCGTGGCAAGCGTTCTGCCGATCTTCAGCGGCGTGGAGGTCGCGGTTGCAGTGCTGCGGACGGGACGCAGGAAGTACGTGGTGGATTCCGCGGTGCTCCACACGCAGTCCTCGTCGACGTTCAACGCCAGACAGACGGCGGAGGCGACATCGCAGACGCTCATGACGGCACCGCCGTGCCGCGAGCCCGAACCCTGACCGTCCGGCGGAATCCGATATCACCGGTGATATCGAGTTCGGGCAGGCATCGTGACCTGGTCCCAGGTCGGCGCCGCGGTCCCGCTAGCGCCCTTACCTGCTCAAACTGAGTGGAGCTAAGGGGAATCGAACCCCTGACCTTCTCGATGCGAACGAGACGCGCTACCAACTGCGCTATAGCCCCTTGTACCGGTAGCAGGTTACCAGTGCCGGTCCCCCGGCTAGAAATCGAGCTACTGACCCGAGGCTCGCGGCAGGTCGTACTCCCGCGCGAAGGTCGCGTAGTCGAGGTGTTCGAAGATCGGATCCTCGTCGTCGATCTCCAGGACCACCGACCCGGGCCGCCGCAGCCGCGCAGGCACGACGTCGTATTCCTGGTCCTTGGTGTTCTCCACACCGAGGTGCGACCGCATCATCCGCTGCGCCCGACGCCGACGTACGCGCTCCTCGATGCGCGTCTGGCGCCGCAGGTAGCCGAGGTAGAGGATCGTGACGGCGCCAACCGTGCCGCAGAACCACCAGAACGTCGGCGACACCACGTACGCCGCCACCGCGGTGAGCAGCAGCAGTGCCGACATGACCATCAGCACGCGCTTGCGGAACCGGTACTTGCGCGCGCTGACGGCGGCGGCGGTCTTCGACTCGTAGCTCCGGCGGCGTTCCTGCGACTTCGATCCAGCGACGTGGGGGGCGGCGTCCGCAGCGGCCTCGACGCCCGAGGAGTCGTCGACGTATTCGTAGTCGTGGTCGGGGTCGTCCTCGGACACCGCTTCGAATTCGTCGGTCATGTCGTCGGTCGTGTCGTCGGCGACGAGTTCGTCGGCCTCCTGCTCGGGCGCCACCTCGGCGGCCTCCGCGACACCGTCGACCTCCTGCAGGTCGTCGACCGAGAACACCGCGGTGTTGTCGCCGAAGTCCAGCGGCAGTTCCGGCTCCTGGTCGAAGGCCCGTTGCGCGGACGCGCCGAGGGGCAGTGCGCCGGAGTCCTCTTCCACGACGTCGACGTCGAGGTACTCGGATTCGGCCTCCACCTTGGCCGCCGCCATCACCACGACCGCCGTGCGGGGCGCGCTGGCGGGTTCCCGGTCATCATCGCGGTCCTCGTCGTACTCGTCGAGGTCGTCGTGCGTCGGACGCCAGTCGGGGTCGCTGTGGTGGCCGGCGGCCGGCTTGCGGCGGCGCAGCAGTCGCGCGCCGTGGCCGGAGTTCAGTACGCGTGTGGACAGCGCGACGTCGCTGGTGCGACGCACGATGTCTCGCTTGCTGATCAACATCGGAACCAGCACGAATAGCCAGAGCACGACGAGACTTATCCAAAGAAGAGACTGAGGGATGCTTGGCATGACGCCGGCTCCTTTCCCCGTGAAGGTAGGTCCGTGACCAGCGCATCCGGGGACGACGCGCCGGGGCTAATTACACACCTGTAATTCACCTCTGACAAGCACATTCGCCCCATTAGCCACAACTGCAACAGATT